>ERZ834722.656-NODE-656-length-37168-cov-30.782340_pt1 | contig 37168 bp, 37 predicted proteins | sample MGYA00519576_ERZ834722 | MGnify/ENA primary metagenome ERZ834722 (study PRJEB31850, sample SAMEA3708759) | human gut metagenome | biome: human gut; feature: human-associated habitat; material: faeces | place: China | collected 2014 ...
ACCACAAGGGTTCGCTATGGATTTTTAAGTGTTCAACTTAATTATACAATCCGCCTTTCTAAATATGATTTTTAAATAGTTTAACTGGAGCTGATCGCGGGTCTTGAAACTACGACCTGCTATTCTCTGTCAAGAAAAAGTATATAAATCATATTATTTTGATGTATTCTGTGGTAGTAGGAATGGGGCTGTCTCAATAACAAATTGATACGCTCCTCTTTTTCTGTCCCCAAAGTACAAGATGAGGGCGAAGTAAGGAAGGCACTGGCCCGCGTGGTATTCTTTAATAGATTGGGTGAAATGCGTGACCGCAGTTTTGGGAATCAGCGTTATCATGCCAACGGTTTTAATCTAGTAACAGTAGCCATTGTTCTTTGGAACACCGTCTATTTGGATTGAGCTATCCAAGCACTAAAAGGGATGGTCAATTAATTGATAAAAATTTATTACAACACACTTATCATAGTTAGGATGGGAATATAAATTTGACTGGTGATTATGTCTGGCAACCTTTGTACAGTTTTAACATTTTATATTTCGTTGCGTGATGTGCCCCCTCATAGTGCGCTAGATGTTATTTTGGCTAGTGTACGAATTAGGAAAGGTGAGCCATCGAAATAGTCCAATGTATTAGAAGAAATATAAGATTGACGAAAAAAAATAAAAATGCTAAACTGAAAGTGAAGTATAATTCACAATGTGAGGGATATTATGACCAAGAAGAAAACAACGGAAGTGCGGAGAGATGAAATTATTAGTGCTTCTTTACGACTTATCGAAAAAAACGGATTAGATAACTTAAGTGTTGCCGATATCGCTGCTGAAATAAATCTTGTTCCGTCAGCCATTTATCGTCATTTTGGAGGTAAAGAGGAAATTATCAACGTACTAATTGATTTTGTCGACAGATCATTACAAACTAATGCTGCAAGCGTAGCTGGAAGTTCTAACGACGCTGTGAGAAAACTTGAATCGCTGTATAAATTGCACACCGACTTCCTGAAAACACAGCCAGCTATTCCTAGAATTATTTTTTCTTTGCTAGCTGCCAACAAGAATCCTACCTTGAAAAAGAGAATAATTTCAGTTATTACAGACTATGCATACCAAGTACAAAATATTTTAGCTAAAGGACAATGCAATGGTGATATCATTTCCACAATTGATCCTGCAGCAACAGCATTGTTGTTTATCGGTATGATGCAACCGCTCATTATTCTTAGTCAATCAGAGGATAGTTCAGTTGATATTCTTAAAAAGGAAATGTGGGCAGTATATGTGCGAGGAATACGAAACTAAATTTTTTGCAATTTAAGTGAATTATAATTCACAATGACTCTGCTAAAATAAATTGGATTGTTATGAATGATGCAGTTCTTAGCGAATTTTATTAATGGATGTATGTTAGAAGGCAGAGTGATTCAAAATGGACAAGGGTCTAAATTAAGATTTTAGAATAGGAAGTGTGATGATAGTGTATGACTGAGGGATAAACAAATAAATTTTTTTGCAACAAAAGTGAATGATGCTTCACTTTTGACCTGCTTAGGACCATTTGAATTACTAATAAAAAATTGGAGGAAAAAAATGTGGAAAAAAGAGTAAAGATACTTATTCCAGTTTTAATTATTGCTTTGGTGGCTGGTGCATATATGATGTACTTTAAAAAACAAATCGATCCAAATCAAATTAAGGTATCCGGTAACATTGAAACAACAACGGTAAACGTGGGTTTTAAGATATCTGGGCATTTAGATCAGCGATTGGTTGACGAAGGTGATTCTGTAAAAAAAAGGCAGTTAATAGCTAATCTTGAAACAAAGGATCTTCAACTCAATGTTGATAATGCTAATGCACAATTGCTGGCGGCACAGGCTACTCTTTCAGAATTAAGAAATGGATCTCGACGTCAAGACGTATCAGCAGCTCAGGCTGCAGTTCGTAGTGCCGAAGCGGATAAAAAAAATGCAGAAACCGAATATCAACGCATGCAGCAATTGTTTATTGTTAGTGCGGTATCTGCACAAGACAGAGACCGAAGCCTGACTACGTATAAAACGGCAAGTGCACATGCAGATCAAGCCGCTCAACAGTTAAGTGTAATTGAAGAAGGGCCACGGTACGAAGAAATAGAATTAGCCTCAGCTAAAGTTGAACAAGCTAAAAAGCAACTTGAATTAGCAAAAACACAATTAGCATATGCACAAATTATGACACCGATCGATGGATTTGTATTATCAAAAAATATTGAACCTGGTGAATATGTTTCAGCGGGAACTCCAATTGTAACTATCGGAGATCTTGATCATGTATGGCTAAAAGCTTATATACCAGAAAACAATCTTGGCAGAGTTAAACTTGGACAAAAAGTATCAATAACTACTGATACATATCCCAATAAAAACTATAACGGCTATATAAGTTTTATTTCATCAGAAGCCGAGTTTACGCCCAAAAATATTCAGACGTCAGAAGAACGAGTGAAATTGGTTTATCGTATCAAGATTACGATTGAAAATACTGCACATGAATTGAAACCAGGAATGCCTGCCGATGCAGTGATTAATTTGGAAGGAGAATAGTGCTATGGATACCATTGTAACGACTGGGTTGACTCGGAATTTTGGCGATAATATTGCGGTAAATAATATATCTATCTCAGTTAAAGAAGGAGAAGTATTTGGTTTAGTGGGACCAGATGGTGCGGGAAAAACGACAGTGATGAGACTTCTTGCGGGTTTGATGGCTCCAACTTATGGTGATGCATGGGTATATGGTTGTAATACTATAAAAGATTCAGAACAACTAAAAGATTACATCAGCTATATGCCCCAACGTTTCGGTTTATATTTAGATCTAACTGTGCAAGAAAATATCGATTTTTATGCTGATCTTTATAATGTGTCACGAAAAAAGAGAAAGGAAAAGATTGCTGAACTTTTGGCATTTAGTAATATGACGCCGTTTCGTGACCGTCAAGCAAAAAATCTATCTGGGGGTATGAAACAGAAATTAGCACTTGCTTGTGCTTTAGTACATACTCCAAAAGTTTTGCTACTTGATGAGCCTACCAACGGTGTAGATCCTTTGTCGCGACGAGACTTCTGGCGAATTTTGTATCAATTGCTTGAAGAAAAAGTTACTATTTTCGTTTCCACTGCGTATCTTGATGAGGCAGAAAGGTGTAGCAAGATTGGCTTATTGCATCAAGGAAAGATGATAATCTCAGGAACTCCAGATGAAATTAAAAGCCAGATACCGGGGATCCTGATTGGAATCCGTTGTAAAAAGCCGAGAGAAGTTATTATGAATTTAAAAAAAGAATTGTCTCCATTATCGGCAAGCTTATTTGGAGACAAGATTCATGTAGTGTTACCTGGGGAATCAACACAGATATTACAGATAGTTAAGCAATTATTGACTGATATGGGGGTAAATGCGGAAACAGAGATTATCAATCCATCATTGGAAGATATTTTTATTTCAATGATAGCGTCTGATACGGGAGGGGTTTCTAATGTCAGCTAATATAGAAACAATTGAGTATGCAGTAATTGTCGAAAATTTAGAGAAACGATTTGGTGATTTTCAAGCTGTCAATAAAGTCTCTTTTAAGGTTAGAAAAGGAGAAATTTTTGGTTTTCTTGGACCAAATGGAGCAGGAAAATCGACTACTATTAGAATGCTATGTGGTATCATTATCCCCACATCTGGCAAAGCAAATGTAATTGGTTTTGATGTATTTAAAGAAACAGAAAAGATCAAAAATCATATTGGGTATATGTCGCAGAAATTCTCTCTTTATGAAGATCTTACAGTAGAAGAAAATATTGATTTCTATAGCGGAATATATCAAATTCCTGCCAAAGAAAAGCGGGAACGTAAGGAATGGGTAATTAAAATGGCTGGACTTGATAACCATCGGAACAGCCTGACAGCTATTCTTCCTGGAGGATGGCGGCAAAGACTAGCACTTGGTTGTGCTTTATTGCATAGACCACCAGTTATTTTTCTTGATGAACCAACCTCAGGCGTTGATCCAATATCTCGTCGTAGTTTTTGGGATTTAATTTATCAACTCGCATCCGAAGGGGTAACAGTGTTTGTAACAACTCACTATATGGATGAAGCTGAATATTGCGATCGATTGGCGATGATTTATCGAGGCGAACTGGTGGCACTTGGTACGCCAAACGAGTTAAGCCAGAAGTATATGAGCGAAGATATATTGAATTTAGAGTGTTCTGATCCGTTTGCAATGCTGAAAGTAATAAATAAAATTCCGGAAATTGAGGAAGCCGCTTTATTTGGACGAGGATTACACCTTTCTGTGATCAATGCACAAACGAAAATTTCAGCTATTATAGCGGCATTAAAGGAGCAAAAGGTTGAGTATATTGGGTTGAAAAAAATTAATCCTTCGCTGGAAGATGTATTTGTGTCGATAATTGAAGCTCGCGATAGAGAGGAGCAAGGAGGGGTTAGATAGAGAGGAGCAAGGAGGGGTTAAATGAATATTCATCGTGTAATTGCAATCATGAGGAAAGAATTTATTCATATCATTCGTGATAGGCGTAGCTTAGGAATGGCAATTGCTATGCCTATTTTGTTAATATTCCTCTTTGGGTCATCATTGAGCTTGGATGTAGATAATGTTCCATTAGTAATATGGGATCAAAACAGTACCAGTAATAGCCGTGAACTAATTAACCGATTTACGGCTTCACATTATTTTGGTTTAACTGGATATGTCTCTTCTTATGAAGAAATTGAGCAAGCGATTGATAAACGGGATGCAATTTTGGCACTTGTAATCCCTTATGATTTTAGTCGTAAATTGGAAAGTAGTCAGACTGTAGATATTCAACTGATTGTGGATGGTAGTGACTCTAATACAGCGACAATTTCTATGGGATATGCTCAGACGGTAGTAGATAATTATAATAGTGCGTTGTTAATTAAAACGGCGTATCAACAGGGAAAGAAAACGGTAAATGTTCCACTAGAAGCTAAACCACGAGTGTGGTTTAACCAAAATATGTTAGCTAAAAACTATATTATTCCGGGACTCATTGCGGTAATTATGATGGTTATTGCTGCGTTATTAACTTCCCTTACAATTGCTCGTGAATGGGAGAATGGGACAATGGAACAATTGATTACAACACCATTAAAACCTATGGAACTACTTGTAGGGAAATTAGCGCCTTACTTTGCTATCGGGATGTTGGATATTTTGCTAGCAGTTCTAATGGGGCAGTTTTTATTTAATGTTCCTTTACGAGGAAACCCAATGCTTATTTTTGGCTCAGGGGCAATATTCCTCGTTGGGTCGCTTACAATGGGGATGCTAATCAGTATAGTAACGCGGTCCCAGCTTCTTGCTAGCCAATTGGCTATGGTATTGACTTTTCTCCCATCATTTTTGTTATCAGGGTTTATGTATACTATTTCTAATATGCCAACAGTAATTCAGGGAATAACGTATTTAGTTCCAGCCCGTTATTTTGTGACGATATTAAAGAATATTTATTTGAAGGGTGTCGGTATATCAATTTTAATTTCTGAGGCAGGAATTTTACTCTTTTTTGCGGTCATCCTTGTTATCGTTGCGAATATTAAACTTAGAAAAAGGTTGGTATGAATCATGGTTTTTGAACGTTTACGACAAATGATAAAAAAAGAATTTATCCAAGTTTTTCGGAATCCTAAAATGAAGGCGATTATCTTGGTTATGCCACTAGTTCAAAGCATGGTTTTTGGTTATGCAGTAACTACAGATGTTAAAGAAGTGGACATAGCAATATATGACCAAGCGGAAACACCAGAAAGTCGAGATTTAGTTGATAGATTTATTCATTCTGGATATTTTTCAGTCAAAGAAATAATAAAGAATGAACGTGAAATAAATGAGCTGATTGATAATGGAAAAGTTGCAACTGTAGTTCGTATTCCGCCTGACTTTAGTGGTGCAGTCAAAAGTGACGCAATTGCACCGGTTCAGATTATTGTCGATGGTACTGACTCTAATACTGCAAGTGTTGTTTTAAATTATGCCAGCAGCATTATAAAGAACAATGCTATAGAATTGTTACAAAAACAAACTGGGGGAATTGGGAAAAAAATAGGAGAGGTAAATCTTCAGACACGAGCATGGTTTAATGAAAATCTTGTTAGTCGAGATTTTTACGTACCTGGAGTTATTGCTATTATTGTAATGCTGGTCACGCTTCTATTGACAAGTATGTCCGTGGTAAGAGAAAAGGAAATAGGCACTATGGAGCAAATTGTTGTGACCCCTATTACATCTGCCGAATTTATTTTAGGAAAGACTATGCCATCAATTTTTATAGGCTTTTTAAATATGATTTTTGTTGCTTTAATTAGCGTCTTTTGGTTTGATATACCAGTTCGAGGAAATATTTTTACATTATTTGTAGCAAATGCCTTTTTTTTAATGACTACAATTGGTATTGGACTGGTGATATCTACTATATCAGATACACAACAACAAGCAATGATGTCGACATTCTTCTTTTACTTTCCGGCAGTACTTTTATCCGGTTTTATGTTTCCTATTGCTAATATGCCAGATATTGTTCAATTTTTAACCTATTTTAATCCGCTTCGTTATTTTTTGGTAATAATCAGGGGGATATTTTTAAAAGGTGTGGGGGTAGTAATATTATGGCCGCAAATTTTGGCGCTATTTATTTTGGGGAATTTGGTATTAGCGCTGGCCGTCAAAAGATTTCGTAAGACTATTGCTTAGTTATATAAGTCTCAAAATAGTAGGAGGAGTATACATCGTGATATTCTATCAAAAATTTTTTGTGATAATTCTAGTAGGTATAGTTATGTTATTTTCTTTTAATGATACAGTATTGGCGGCATCAAACGAATTATCTCTTGATACAGTGAAAAACAGTAAGGTAATGCAGGAACAATGGCAGGCATATCAGAAAAATTTTGAATATGCGAAAGATGTGGATTTTGGGGATGTCTGTGATGTAGTGGTACGTATTATGGATGAAATGAATGAGGAAAGGTAATATAAAAATGTTTTAGAAGATAGAGAATTGGCACGAAATGCAGTTGTTGCAAAATTTGCAACAACTGCTTCTGATGGGAAAACGTATCAAGTTGATTATTATAGGTACAAGCTCAACGCTTGACTTATTCCCGTAAACAGACAAAACATCGTGGACATATTCCCAAGGAGTGGCAAATGTAAAAATATCAATTTTAAATTCATTCGCTCATCTCGTGCCACGTTGAGACAGTGGCTCTGCTAACGAGAACAAAATAAGAAAGGACCATAAAAGCCCGTGGTTAAGCCATTTCTGCGGCATCCGTCTTTCTGAAAAGAGAGGCGGGTGCCGCTTTTTCTGTCTGGGAAAATATGAAAGTCGCTCTGGCGTGACTATGGAAAGGCTATTTTGATGGATTTTTGGATGGCGAGACTGTGGTTTTGCTATTTTTGGGGGTTGAGACTGTAGGAAGGCTATTTTTCAGAAGTTGAGACGACGGGAAAGCAATTTGAGCCTGCGGCAGATCGCTACCATCATTCAAAGAAAGATCATTATAAAAGAGTAAAAAAGAGAGCGGTGCAGGTGATCCTGAACCGCTCTCTGGCTGTTATTCCGCGGCGAACTGCTTGTGCAGTTCGTCTATTTTGTTCTTGTAATAACGAATCATTCTATCCGACAGGCCAAGGCTGTCTGCGATCTCAGCAGTTGTGAAACCAACCTTGTCTTTCTTATAAACCTTAGCGCATTTAGGGTAATGCTGTTCCAGAAATGCAATGAATTCTTCCTCTTCAAGATTCTTCATGGCTTCTGCACTGGTTACATCCCCGATAGCTGCTTTCTTATTGGAGTTCTCCATGATCGCATCCAAAGAGACTGTCTCTGAAGTGATGTGGTCTTCACTTGCCATCGGGCAACCGTAGCAGCTACGGTCACGACAAACTCTAGTAGTTCCGTCTGATGCCGGAATGCGGCAGCGGCGCTTGCGCGTGTTTCTCTGAGCCTCTGCCCATTCCATTGCCATGTGTATCTATAAGCCGATGAAAGGCTATAACCTGATGCAGGCTATTGCCCGTGTCAATCGCGTCTTCAAAGACAAAGAGGGTGGTTTGATCGTCGACTACGTTGGCATTGCATCGGCGCTCAAAGAGGCTATGAACGATTACACGGCACGTGACCGGAAGAACTATGGTGATACCGATGTGGCGAAGGTCGCATATCCGAAGTTCCAGGAGAAGCTGTCCGTTTGCCGTGATCTGTTCTATGGTTATGACTATTCTGACTTTATTCATGGCAGCAATCTCGCCCGCTCGAGAGCTATCAGTGGTGCGGTGAACTTCATCGTTGCTGTGGGTAAGGAAGATGACCGGGATACGTTTCTCAAGGAAGCCCTTATGCTCAAGCAGGCTCTGTCTCTCTGTTCGTCCCTTGCAGCAAAGGACGAACGGATTGAAGCTGCGTTCTTTGAATCTGTCCGTGTGCTGGTAAATCGTCTCGTGAATCAGGGGGAAGGGAAGAAGATCTCTTTGCCGGAAATGAATGCGCGAATCAATAATCTCCTGAAGGCCAGCATTCACAGCGATGGTGTAATTAACCTCTTCCAAGATGCCAACAGCGATTTCTCACTCTTTGATCCGAATTTCCTTCAGGAAATCGCAAACATGAAAGAGAAAAACCTTGCAGTGGAGCTTCTTAAGAAGCTTATCACTGAGCAGGTGGTTGTATACAAACACACGAATGTTGTCAAATCAGAAAAATTTAGTGAGATCTTGCAGAAAGCGATGAACCAGTATCTCAATGGAATGCTTACGAATGAGCAGATAATTGAAAAAATGCTGAATCTTGCAAAGCAAATTCAGGCGGCGCAGAAAGAGGGTGAAAAACTCGGGCTTACCGCTGATGAGCTAGCCTTCTATGATGCTCTGACCAAACCGCAGGCCATCAAGGACTTCTATGAGAATGAAGAATTGATTGCTATAACAAAGGAATTGGCAGATACGCTCCGAAAGAATAGAACGATCGACTGGCAGAAACGGGATTCTGCCCGTGCTAAGATGAGAATGCTTATTAAGCGACTGCTTAAACATCATAAGTATCCGCCGGAAGGTATGGACGACGCCGTCCAGACCGTGATGACGCAGTGCGAGCTGTGGGCCGATAGCAACGACATGGGAGAACGCGTCAGTGCTTATTCAGACAGGCTGAACCAGTATGTGAATAAAACGTATGATATGGGTATGGTGGCGGAGCCAAAGGCGCAATACGGGAAGAAGGAATAAGGAGGACCGATTATGGCAGTGCCAAAATACGATGAATTGATGAAGCCATTGCTTATTGCAGTCAGCGATGGCGAGACCTACAAGATGAAGGATGTCACAGCTCTTTTGGCTGAACAGCTGAATCTGTCCTCAGATGATCTTGCTGAAATGCTTCCAAGCGGAAGACAGACAGTGTTCAAGAATAGAGTCGGATGGGCAAAAACCTATCTGAAAAAAGCCGGACTTCTCGATAGCTCGGCCCGTGCCACAATTGTTATTACGAATGCTGGAAAACAAGTCGTTGCGGATAATCCGGAGAAAATAGACTCCAAGTATCTGGAGCAATTTCCTTCCTTTGTGGATTTTGCGTCTGCGCCTGAACCGCTCGATGATTCTAACCCCGCGTCAGAAGTTCCAAAGCCATCAGACCTCACACCTGATGATTAGCTGGAGGACGCATACAAGGAAATCAATGACAGCCTTGCATCAGATCTGCTTAGTGAAGTGTTAAAAATACCGCCATATACGTTCGAAAAGTTCGTTGTTGACCTTCTGCTGAAGATGGGCTACGGAAAGGCGGACTTTGGCAGCCATGCAACTGTAGCATCAGGGGATGACGGAATCGATGGGATCATCATGGAGGATAAGCTCGGATTTTCCCTTATCTATATGCAGGCGAAGGAGTGGGCAGTAGATAAGGTTGTGAGCCAGCCGGATATTCAGAGCTTTGTAGGAGCGATAGCAGGCAAGAAAGACGATGGACTTTTTGTTACAACTGCGAGATTTTCACAAAAGGCTAAGAATTACGCGCATACGCACCATATCATACTGATAGACGGAGAGCGTCTTGCCAATCTGATGATCGAGTATAACTTCTGTGTATCGACTCGGAAGACTTTTGAAATTAAAGCATTGGATACAGATGCACTGGCGGAATATCAGGATGATTAAACCTAATAATGTTTCCATGCTTTATGCACAGCCATACAATTTGCAATATTAATGCATAGGTGGAACATCATGGAAATTAGGAAGGAATGGTGATTGGATGCAAGAATGCACGATATGTGAGAAGAATGTCTCAAAGCTCAAAGCATTTAAGCTTAAGGGCGGTGAATATGTATGCTTTGATTGCGTAAAAAAAGCAGGACATAATCCTATGACATGGATTAGTGTATTTACCACAAAGGAGAAGCTACTGGACGAGATTAGAAGTAATACCAGTTCAGAATCCAGAACTCAGAAAAGCAATATTGATTCCATGAAGGAGACGTTTGACAGAAGACGGTCTTCTCTTGGTCTTGGAGCCAAGGCACGAGTGTCGGATACCTTTAGACCAGATAAAAGCTTCTATAAAAGGTTTTACATTGATACGGTTCATAAGAAGTGGCAGGCTCTTGGCCCGGTTCATAATTACTCTGATCTGGTAAGTTATGAGTATCAGGAGGATGGTGGAACTGTTGTCTCCGGCGGAGTTGGGAGTGCTGTTGTCGGCGGAGCACTGTTCGGAAGCGTCGGAGCTGTTGTAGGAGCAGCAACTGGCAAGAAAAAATTAGCGGATTTTGTGAACAGCATGAAAATTAGGCTGACAGTGAAGGATATGAATAATCCAACGGAATATATCGATATGAATCCTGTCAGAATAAGAATGAAGCGGAGCTCCGGACAGTACAGAAAGAATCTTGAAGAAACACAGGAAATCTTGTCATGTCTTGAACTAATCATTCGAGAGAATCAAAAATCGTTAAGTGCATCGGAAGACTCAAAGCCAGCAGATGCGGCAGATGAGATCCTCAAATATAAAAAACTTCTTGATGCTGGGGCTATCACTCAGGAAGAATATGAAGCCAAGAAAAAGCAGCTACTGAATTTATGATTCTTCAGCTTGTACAAGATCACTGGTTGGATCAGTGATAAAGCATGCTTTGGTTCAGAATAACATGGAATAAGAAAAGGCGACCATCAACTGGCCGCCTTCTTTCAGTCTTTCTGATAAAACATGCATTCATACCCGTCTGCCCGCAGCAGCAGGCCCGGCATCCAATCGGGTGTCTGTCCCATGATATCGCAGATTTCCTGCACATTTGCATCCTTCGGAACTTCGATGATGAGTTCATCATGGACGTGCCCGACAATGAAGCGATCCCGGAGATTCTTCATGGCGAAGCATAGGATATCCCGGGCTACACCCTGCACGATGTTCTCCACGAACTTCGGGCCGTACGATTCGAGTCGTTCCCATTTCTTCGTGTCGCCCACGCCCTCGTAGGTGATGCACTCGCCGCCGAAACGGTTCATGCCGACCTTCGGCTTCACATACGCAAGACTCCTGCCGGAAGGCAGTGTGATGAACAGCATGCCAGCCTTCCAGAAGAAGGCGAGCCTGCCAAGCCGGGTGGTTTTGTGGTTCTTCACGGCAGCCATGACGGCCTTGTCGACGTCCCACCAGAACTTCACGATCTGCTGGTTCGCGTCCCGCCACGAGGAGACGATGTCCGGAAGCTCATCCTCCGACAGGCCCATTTCGAGTGCGCCCATCGCCTTCAAAGCACCGGTCGAGCCGCCGTAGCCGCACGCCAGTTCCGCGATCTTGCCCTTGGCACGAAGCTCGCCGTTTACGCCGTGCTTGACGACCGGCTTGTGGAACATGCGGCTTGCCGTCGAACAGTAGATGTCCTCGCCGTTCGCGAACGCATCGGCCTTCCATTTCTCGCCTGCGTACCATGCGATGACGCGTGCCTCAATGGCGGAGAAGTCAGCCACGTAGAACCGGCAACCTTCCTTCGGAATGAAGGCAGTGCGGATAAGCTGGCTGAGTGTGTCCGGAACATCCTCGTAGATCATCTTCACGGCCTCATAGTCGCCGGACTTCACAAGCGCCCTCGCAGCATCCAGGTCAGGCAGATGGTTCTGCGGCAGATTCTGAAGCTGGATGAGCCGTCCGGCCCAGCGGCCTGTGCGATTCGCGCCGTAGAACATGAACATGCCGCGAGCACGGCTATCGGAACATACGGCGCGCTGCATGGTCTGGTATTTCTTCACGCTGGATTTCGCAAGCTGCTGCCGGAGTTCCAGCACTTCGGTGAGTTCAGGTGGCGCGGTTTTGAGCAGGGCTGTCACTGCTTTTTTGCCGAGGCTGTCGACCTCCATGCCGTTGTCGGAGAGCCACTGCTTCATCTGCTGGACGCTGTTCGGATTCTCCAGATTCGTAATCGCCTGCATCTTCTCTGTCAGCTCGCTGCGGAAGCGGGTGTCCATGTCGATGGCCTTCTCCACGAGATCCATGTCGATGCGCACGCCTCGGTCGTTGATCTCCTGGTCGATGTGGTACTCGTCCCACACGAAGTCCGGCACCGGGAAGTTCCGCAGTTTCCTTTGGATCAACATCTCGACCTCGACGTCGCGCTGGTTGTACTTCTTGAATGTCGCCCATTTGCCGGGATCATCCGATGGCAGGTTCCGAGTGCGTCCGCCGTTCGCCTTGGTGGGTGCGCAGGGGACGGAGAAGTATTTGATGAGGGCCTTGCCTTCATCCATCTTCTGGTCGGCAAGCTGCAGAACCGCGCCGACGCCTTTCAAGCTGAGCGGGAGTCCCATTGTCGCCGCCCAGACCATCGAGCAGCGCCAGCCCTCCGGATTCAGGAACCGGGCAGGCTTCAATGACAGCGAATGATTGTCATGGAACGGGTCAAGGCACCGGTCCATGTCCTGCAGGTAGCGCGACAGGCAGACGCGTTCGAAGTTTGCGTTAAATGCCCATTTGAGAACCGTGTCATCGGTCAGCGCGTCGAGGATGTCCTCCGGGATCTTTTCACCGCAGGCAAGGTCGACGACTTTCACCGGACCTCCGTCCACGCTGTAGCCGAACAGGAGAATCTCGAAGGCAGGCGAACTGCAATAGCGATAAACGCCGCATTTGCCAAGATCGACGTCGCTGAACGTCTCGATATCTATGCTGATTGTCTTCACAATTTTCACCTCAATTCACGAATAAGGCAGCAGGGAGATTAGTCCCTGCCGCCCACCAACAGCTTTATGTTCTGTGGATTAGCTGCGATGCGCTTCGGGTTCCTTCATGCGGCGCTCGTGGTACTCTTTGTCGCGCTCCTCCTGATGGAGCCTGAGTTCCTTGTCCTCCCGGTAGGAGCGGGCGCTCGTGACCGAGATGATGATCAGGAGCGCGATGCCGCTGAGGCCGAGCAGGTCGTAGATGATGCAGAGAATCATGTTCATGATGGCTTCCATTGTCTTGCCTCCTTAGTTCAGGAAATCGTTGTCGTTGTCGGTTGTGAAATCCGCGAAGTCGGATTCTGCGCTGGCCTTGCTGCCGAGCGGCTCGCCATCACGGATCTTCTGCAGGTTGTTCAGGCCGCAGGCGATGCCGCGGTTCCCGGAGGAGTTGAACGCGTAGAACGTGATGCTGGCTCTGCCGTGCACGCCGGAGTACACCTCGCTGCGGGAAAGAATCGGATTCAGGTCCGCGTCCACGATGCCCGGAGCGGTCGTTGCGTTCGCATTCACGAAGTAGGAGCCGCGGTAGGCCTCGTCGTCCGGACGCTCCGCGTCGCCGTCACGAAGCGGCGTCTTGATCGCGGACAGTGGGGGGAACGGACTTGCTGTTGCCCTTGAGCTTGGCTTCGCCCTCCTTGTAGGCAGCCTCGATGGCGGCCTTGACCTTGGCGACCGTCACGGTGTCGGACTTCGGGATGATCAGGCTGACGCTGTACTTGGGCGTGCCGCCGTTGATGGACTTCGGCTCCCAGACGTTGGCGTAGGACCAGCGGGTGTTCGGGCCAGTGATGACCTTCATCGGATTGTGCATAGTTGTCTTATTCATAATTTTTGACCTCCTTAAAGTCGTTTTTTGCTGTATTCATCGCCGGACGCTTGTCTGAGTCCGGGACGAGTGTTGGTTTGCCCTGCGGCTTTTCGATGTAGCCGGACAGGAGTTCATTGAACCGGTTCTTTCCGAGGAGCTTCTGCATGGCAGTAATGCCGAGCAGCTTCTTCTCATACGGGTCGAATCCGGCGTCTTCGACCGTCTTGGCGACGGCGGTTTCATTGGCGTACTTGCGGACGGACCTGCCCTCTACGAGCTTGAAGCCGTGCCACTCCTTGCCGGAAAGCGCCTGCTGGAGCGCGTACTCCTTGATGTCGGACGCCCACGAGACCAGCTCGTCCACCTGGGAAAGGATGACCTCGATTTCCGCGTCGAAGAGCTCCGGCGGCAGCCTGAACTCATGCTGCGCGAGCTTCAGGTTCTCCTCGGCCCGTTTCCGGCAGATGGTCTTCGCCTTGCAGAACCGGCACCACGGGCCGCAGGAGAATTCCCCCCTTGCCGTCCCACGCCAGCTCCGCCATAGGCTTCAGAACCTCGTCCGCCCATGCGAGCAGGTCCTTCTTGCTGATCTGCCATTCGCTGACGTTCTGCCGTCTCGGCTGGTAAATCGTCATGCTGACGGTGTCGATGTCGTAGATGCCGTCGAACAGATCCAAGGCTCCAAGCGAGTAGCATTTGAGCTGCGGATTGTCCTCCGCCGACACGGCGATGCCGGTGCCGTACTTCAGATCGATGATCCGGAGCGTGCCGTCCGCGATGATCAGCGCATCGGATGTGCCGAAGCCCTGTCTCACCCAGCGGGAGTAGTCCACGCGCTGTTCGACCAGAACAACCGGATCAGAGCAGGCCTCTTTTGCGGCCTCGACCTTTTCCAGTACGTAGCTGACATAGCCATCTGTTGCTTCCTCCATCTCCTCGTTGTAGAAGGCAAGGGCCTCGGTCGGGTCCTGTGCCGGGTAGCCGAGCGCCTTGCGGAGCTTGTATTCGGCGAGCGCGTGAGCGCAGGTGCCTTCCAGTGCGTAGTCGCTTTCCTTGTCCTCGAATCCCTCGCTAAGCCTGACTGACGGCGGGCAGTGAATCCACCGGTTGGAGCTTGACGCGGAGAGGACCGCATGCTGTCTTTCAGAATTCATTGAGTCCCTCCACATCGAAGAGCAGGGCCTCGTAGTCCTTCGGATCGACAGCCGACAGCTTGCTCGCACCGTACTTGAGGAGCAGCTCGCGGATCTGCGTCGTATAGCCTGCGCGCGACCGTTCGGCGAGAACCTTCCTCACATCCTCCAGCTTCAGCTCCTTCTTCGGCTCAGGCTCGGCCTGCGTCTCTTCAGGCTGCGGAGCGGGTTCCTCGTCGTTGCCGGAGAACTGCTGGTAGAGCCAGTCGGCCGCGCTGTTAATAGCAGCGGCGGCATCGCGCAGTTCCTTGATGGTCTGATCCATTTCTGCCATTTTTGACATTTCCTTTTCCTCCTTCCTCGGATTGACCTGCGGCAAGGACAGACAGGTTCCTTGCCAGTCTTGCGGATACATGGCTTATCGCGTAAAGAACTGCGATGGTCTCTGCGTCCGCCGGACTTCTGTTGCGTGTCGTATTCATCGCTTTACCTCCAATCCGGAGCATCTTGTTTTCGTGCTCCTTACACTTCCCACTGGAGGCGGGCGGGCCGTTTTGACGAAGGGATAAAAAGAAATTTTGAAAAAAGCTCCGGCCACCACACAGGGCAGCCGGAACAGGGCATCAGAACCAGTCAGGGAATTCCTTAGAGAGCGTCTCCTTGGCCTTATCCAGCCGGGACCGGAACGTGGTCCGTTTGATACCGATAATCTTTGCGATGGCTTCATCCGAGAGACCTTCCTCGCGAAGCTCGCCGATCTGCTTTGCTTCCGGCATCAGCTCCTGAAGGCGGGAAAACAGCTGATCGAGCTCATCCTTATCCGTGAGAACATCTGAAATAAGAGGAGCATCATCAGGAATGCTGTCCAGCGGCGTGCAACTGTCGCCGTCCTCGTTTTCAGATTCATAATCGAGGGAGAGCATGTCACCGGCCCGGCGGAACTCGCAGGTCAGGCAATCGCCATCGCAGAGCCAGAACTTATTCTTCGGGCAGGCACACTGACCGTGTGCCTGATGGCGCTTACGGAATGCGTCATAGTAGCGGTAGTGCTCGCGATAGACTTCCTCGGAAACCTCTACCCACTGACGGGATGACTTGAGATAGATACGGAATTTTTTACTCTGGTTTACATTGTTTTGCATTTGCGATACCTCCAGTTCGCTGGTCCCGAACCGGAGGCAGAGCGCAAAAAGAGCGTGACTGACCTCTCGGAACGGGATTTAACTCGTTTCGATGGGCCAGCCACGCTCGTAGGCTGGTACAGTTATTCAGTTGTCACCGCTATAGGCACTCGAGCCACCTCTGCATGCCGGGGTGAACGGATATAGCAGGAATCAACTATAATAAGTAAAATCTTTCTTTGCGTTCACAAATTATTTATCAGCGGTTCTTTGAATAATATTGAATTACGCTCGTAACAGTGCTATAATTGATGAAAGTTTTTCTCTCATATGTGATTGATTGTTTTCATTGTACTGAGAATGACCTGAACAGTCGAAAATGCGTTTGACCGCGCTTTGACCTGGGAGGTCAAAAAGGAGTGTGAACAGCGGTGTATTTTCATGAGATAGCCAGCGAATTGAAAACATATATGGCTCCCAAAAGCCGGGACGGCGAGTTCGTCATTTCGCTAATCAGGCTTTCAATACGACCGCCGATGAATGATGAAGAGCAGGAAGCGGATTATCTTCATGAATACAATCCAATGCAGAAAAACATATCCCTCAACATGCTGGACCAGATACTTGAGGGAAGAGATAAATATATTTCAAAGGCCCGCGCGGGCATGATATGCAGCCTTTATGACGGATCAGAGCTTGCCGAGCAGGTTGACGAATTGTACGACGGAGACAAGGAGCATCTGCAGAAGTTTCTATATAAACATGGCCTTGTCGTAAAGACAGACGAGCTTGGTTCCGCTGTTCAGGACATATTTGATCAGCTTTATCACGGACTCAAAAAAGGAATTCATGACGTGGAGATAAAGCTTACGATTCATGATCCGAAGCCCAGCATAAAAAATCTTGCTGGCGACCGGATTTACTGCGAGAACGGAAAGCTGTATATCGACGGCGATGTCATAGAGCTTCCTATCAAGCTGAGTGATGCGCAGATTTATGATTTTGAGGCCGGATATATTTCCGCCTTATGTGATGCATATGCTGAGGCGCTTTCCAGAGATTCAGTATCAGTGGACGACATACAGAATCTGCCTAAGAAATATCAGCTGAACTTCTATGAGCAGCGAAAGGCATATCTCAGTGCAGAAAGCATCCAGCGTTCCATCAGCGAGGTGTATGAGGACGGTGAGAACCAGTTCGATATATTGAAGGAAGATGCCTTTCACGGCATCAAGACGACATACTATGATGATTACGATAATGGCTACAGGCGGCTGCTGGAGGTATTGAAGAAGATATCTGACGTACAGCTGACAAAGTCGAAGCTGATGCTGATAAAGAATCTGATCGGAAATCTGGAGAGGCTTGGAATCGTTCATATTCTGGTGAACGACAAGACGATGACATCGTGGGTAGATCCATATGGCGAATAAGGTTTTCAATACGGCATTTGAGAACATGCTGCGTCTTCTGCTTCTTGTTGATACATTGAATGGACCGGCAAACGCCGACAGACTTGCCGCTCTGGATTTCATCTGCATCTACGGCAAGAAATGTAAGGTTCTGGACAGAAACCTGCATGGTGATAATGCGTTCGGCTTCGCGGAATTTGCCAATAAGCGCGAAAAAATAACCGAGGCTATAAAGCTCTCGGTTAGGAATGATTTTATTAAAGTTGAACGCACCGATCAGGGACTCATGTATAGTATCAATGACCGTGGTCGGGAAATCGTAAGAGATATACAGTCGCCGTATGCGAGATCGTACATTGTTGGCGCAAAGATCGTATGCAGGCGTTTTGCAGAAGACTCGGATGAAAGCATATTAAGATACATCAACGAAAAAGCGACGGAATCGGGAGGGCGAGAAAATGGAAAACTTTATGATTGAACGTCTTCGCGTATCTGGAAGCGGAAAGGTTGACGGTGTCATCAATTTCAATGACGGTCTGAACATCATCCGAGGGAGGTCAAACACTGGGAAGACGTGGATACTCAAATGTATCTATTATCTATTCAGCTCAGATACGAGGCCGTATTCTCCGCTGACCGGTTATACAGATATTGAAGGGACATTTCTTACAAAGCGGTTCGGAAGGATCATCTTGTCAAGGAAACTTGATGAGGAGTTCGTGACAGTAAATGCTGAAAGCGACGAGATCGACAATGGCGATTATGCGACGAACTACAAGAAGCAGAGTACACGGTATCTTAACGATCTGTGGCTCAGGGTGATCGGCCTTGATGAAACTATAGAGGTCCCAAAGTCCGCCCGATATGCCAGGGAGCGTATCTCGTGGACGAATATCGCAAATGTATTCTTTGCCGATGAGAACGAAATAGACAAGTCGGAGTCCATCGTCATAAAGAACTCCAGATACGAAACACCGCTGTTAGCTTCTTTGTTTTACCTGCTTACCGGGGATTATAAAAGAGGCATACCGGAGATTCTGAAGCCGGAGGTGGCCACGGCAAAGAAAAAGGCCGTGGTTGATTATATTGATGAGCAGGTCGCTTTGCTTACTGAGAAACGCAGCGATTTCATCAAAAAGCTGGAGGCACTTTCGGCTGTGGATATAGAAAGCGAGTGAGCTTTCGGAACATATCCAGACAATAAAAGCTGAAATAAAGGAGCTCGTTGAAGAGAGCACATCCATCGCGAAACAGCTTTATGAGTATCGTCAGGAGGATGTACACAACCGGGTTCTGATTGACAGATATGAGTCTCTTATCAGCCAGTACAAGGCTGATCTACAGCGACTTGATTTCATCGCCAAGGGAGAAAAGGCAGTGAAAGAGCTTCCGCCAAATGGAGTATGCCCGTTTTGCGGAGGAGAGCTTCACACTGATGATAGTGATGATGAAAGCTATATGGCTGCTATTAATGCCGAGATCAGGAGGATTGCCTCGGAGCTTACAGTGATAGCTGCCACGGAAAAAAGCGTTGCTTACGATCAGGAGGCAGTCACTAAGCGCATACAGGAACTTCAGATCAGACAGTCTGAGATTAATGGAGCACTCGATGAGAAGAACAGGATCATAAAGGATTATGATTCCAGTCTGGAACAGTATAGGGATTACACTTCGATTCAGACCAGCATCGATGTGATAAACGATCAGCTCGGCACTCTCGGAAAAAAGAAAGAAGCAGAGCAAAGGAAAAAGAATCAGGCACCTTTGTACCATGCAAAGAAGGAATTCGAAGACGTGGTAGGAACCGGATTTAGTGAACTGCTGAATAAGATTCTCAAGGAGTGCAATTATCGTTCTGGAGGTTATGCCAGCTGGGATTTTTCCACATTTGATATTCTGATGGACGGAGTGCCGAAGTCCGAAGATCAGGGAAAGGGATATCGTTCCTTCCTGAACTAGGTTGTCGCACAGATGCTGTATGAATACTTTAATCAGGATGACGTCTTTATCAAGCCGGGATTCCTGATGATAGATACTCCGCTGCTCGGCCTTGATGAGAACGAGGACGGGTTCGATGGCGAGACTATCAAAAAGGGACTGTATCAGTATTTTATAAATCATCAGGGTGAGGGTCAGGTGATCATTGTGGACAACCTGAATGCTATGCCTGATATGGATTTTGAGTCATACGGAATCAATGTGGTTACGTATTACAAGGATGAGAAAGAAGGACATACATACGGCTTTATGCCAAGTTGGAGAAAGGATATTCCGAAGGAGACAGCATGAAATTATCATATAAAAAACTGTGGGTAATGCTCGTTGAAAGAGACATGAAAAAGACGGAATTTGCTAAGAAAGCCGGTATCAGCTCGGCTTCGCTTGCCAAGCTCGGAAAAGGTGCCAATGTCACCACGGACATCCTGATCAAGATCTGCGAGGCCCTGAAATGCGACATCTCGGACATTTGCGAAATCGTCCCGGATGAAGCTGTGGAAGAAAGAAGCTGATGGCACTGCAAGGAGTAGGTATAGATGGAGATATTTGACAATGTCACGAAAATAGTCCGTGACGATATGGAGAAGACGATAAAGAGGAACGGTAAGATTTCTATCGCCGCAGCCTGCTTTTCAATGTATGCATACAGTGAATTGAAAAAGCAGCTTGAAAGCATTGATGAATTCCGTTTCATTTTTACTTTACCGACATTCGTGACGGAGAAAGCCCAGAAGCAAAAGCGGGAATTCTATATTCCTCGTCTTACCCGCGAGCAGAGTCTTTACGGTACAGAGTTTGAAATAAAGCTCCGCAATGAAATGACACAGAAAGCTATCGCAAAGGAGTGCGCGGATTGGATTCGTAGGAAGGCAACCTTTAAATCCAATACGACAGGCGAAAATATGCCAGGTTTCATGACTGTTGATGGGAGTACCTATATGCCTATCAATGGTTTTACGACTGTTGATCTTGGATGCGAACGCGGCAATAACGCATACTACCCTGTTCAAAAGACGGAGAGCTTTGAAAATGCAAACTATTTTCTGAAGCTCTTTGAGCAAATATGGAATGACAAGGACAAGCTGCAGGATGTCACGGATGTCGTCCTTGAGAATATTACGACCGCATATAACGAGAATGCTCCGGAGCTCATCTACTTCATTACGCTTTATAACGTATTCAGTGAGTTTCTTGAGGATGTTTCCGAGGATGTTCTTCCGAATGAGGCTACCGGTTTCAAGAACAGCAAGATCTGGAACATGCTCTATGACTTTCAGAAGGATGCTGCCCTTGCCATTATTAACAAGCTCGAGAAATACAACGGCTGCATCCTGGCAGACAGTGTTGGTCTTGGTAAGACGTTCACCGCGCTTGCAGTCGTGAAATATTACGAAAACAGAAATAAATCCGTCCTTGTACTTTGTCCGAAGAAACTGGCAGAAAACTGGAATACATATAAAGATAACTACGTCAACAATCCCATCGCTGCAGACAGACTCCGCTACGATGTTCTTTTCCATACCGATCTTTCGCGCGATCATGGTACATCAAACGGGCTTGATCTCGACCGGCTCAACTGGGGAAACTATGATCTTGTAGTTATTGACGAGTCACATAACTTCCGAAACGGCGGAGAACTTTCTGGCGAAGACCAGAAGGAAAACCGCTATCTAAAACTTCTGAATAAAGTTGTGCGCGCTGGAGTGAAGACGAAAGTACTCATGCTGTCAGCAACTCCTGTCAATAACCGGTTTAACGACCTCAAGAATCAACTTGCTCTCGCATATGAAGGAATGCCGGAGCTGATTGATGAGAAGCTGAATACATCAAAGTCGATCGACGAGATATTCCGCCAGGCCCAGACCGCATTCAACGCTTGGAGCAAGCTCCCAGCTGAGGAACGGACAACGGATAACCTGCTGCGCCGACTGGACTTTGATTTTTTTGAAGTGCTTGACTCTGTAACCATTGCACGGTCACGAAAGCATATCGAGAAATATTACAACACGGAGAAGATCGGCAAGTTCCCGGAACGGCGCAAGCCAATCTCACTTAGGCCGAGCCTGACGGATCTTCCGAGCGCCATCAACTACAACGAGATATACGAACAGCTCTCTCAGCTTCAGCTGGAGATTTACACGCCTTCTGCCTATATCTTCCCGAGCAAGATGCAGAAATATATTGATCTGACACACCACAAGGGAAACAATCTGACGCAGTCTGGACGGGAAGAAGGTATCCGCAGGCTGATGAGCGTCAATCTTCTTAAGCGGCTGGAAAGCTCGGTCTCATCCTTCCGGCTTACACTGGAACGCATCCGCGAACTCATTATGGAGACAATCGACGGAATCACTCAGTATGAGAAATATGGAGAAGCCAACATCGACATGTATGAAGCTGATTCCGACGACTTCGACATGGAGGACCAGAACACCGACTACTTCACTGTCGGACGTAAAGTGAAGATTGACCTTGCCGATATGGATTACAAGAGCTGGAAGGACGTGCTGCAAAAGGATGCGGATACGCTCGAACTTCTGATTCTCATGATTGCGGATATTACGCCGGAACATGACACGAAGCTGCAGGAGCTCTACAAGCTTATCTCACAGAAGATCGAGAACCCGATCAACCCCGGCAACAAGAAGGTGCTGATCTTCACAGCATTCTCCGACACGGCAGAGTACCTGTACGATAATGTCAGCCGGTACGTCATGGACAAGTACGGCCTCAACAGCGGCATGATCAGTGGCACGGTCGACGGCAGAACCACGCTGAAGAACTTCAAGGCGACGTTCAACAACATCCTCACATGCTTCTCGCCAGTTTCCAAGGACCGAGACGTCCTTATGCCGGAGAGCAAGAAGGACATCGATATCCTGATCGCAACCGACTGCATCTCCGAAGGCCAGAACTTGCAGGACTGTGACTACTGCGTCAACTACGACATTCACTGGAATCCCGTGCGTATTATCCAGCGGTTCGGACGTATCGACCGTATCGGCAGCAGGAACAAGCAGATCCAGCTCGTGAACTTCTGGCCGGATCTGACGCTTGACGAGTACATTAATCTGAAAGCCCGTGTTGAAACAAGGATGAAAATATCCGTTCTAACTTCTACTGGTGACGACAATCCTATCAGCCCGGAAGAAAAAGGAAATCTGGAATATCGCCGCGAACAGCTTAAGAAGTTGCAGACCGAAGTGGTGGATCTGGAAGACATGTCAGGTGGGATATCCATCATGGATCTCGGTCTTAATGAATTCAGACTTGATCTTCTCGAATACATCAAAACGCATCCGGATCTCGACCACATGCCATTCGGTCTGCATTCCGTGGTGAAGAAGACGGAAGACCTGCCAGAAGGAGTGCTTTTTGTACTGAAGAATCGCAACAATGGTGTGAACATTGACAGCCTGAATCGCATTCACCCGTTCTACATGGTCTATATCAGTCTGGAAGGTGAAATCGTCTGCGACTATCTGAATCCGAAGAAGCTGCTTGATGATATGAGGCTTCTGTGTCGTGGAAAAGCTGAACCGATTGTGGAGGTCTACGACCGTTTTAATAAAGAAACCGATGATGGCAGGAACATGAGTGAAATGTCAGCGCTGCTGTCCGATGCCATCAATTCAATCATAGATACCAAGGAGGAAAGCGACATCGACAGCCTCTTCAAGAGCGGCGGCACATCCGCCTTGCTCTCGGAAGTAAAAGGCATCGACGACTTCGAGCTGGTGACCTTCCTAGTGGTAATGTAAAGGATGAGCCTATGCTGGGATTGCCGAAATCTACGGAGTTTAACAAGCGAATTCTGAAACAGAAGTTTTATGATAACCTGACCGTCAGTCCGACACTCAAGCGAAGCTTTGTCGACCAGATACGAATTATTTACTGGGCGAATAAAATCGCGTCGTCAACTGTCAATCTGGCAGAAGGAAAGAATGTCACTGAGATAGAAGTATTCCATATCCGGCTCAATCAGGAAACACTCGACGAGAATGTGCTGAAGCAGATTGACCGGGAGATCCCGTATCATATTCTCTTTGTACTGGAGTACGACGGAAAGTACAAAGCTGTGATGGGTTACAAGGAGGCCGCAGGCAGTGGCAAAGCTGCGTTCAAGGTTGACAGATACTATCAGACGGAATGGATGCCGGAAGAGAAACTGCCGGTGCATCTTGATGGGCTGAACATCGACACGGTCTACGAGAACTTCGTACGGCAGCTTGCGGGAGACGTTCTGCAGGCCGCTACGCCGCGGGAATCGCTACAGGAATCCATCGAACGTGATGGCCGGAAAGAAGAACTGAAGAAGAAAATAGCCAAGCTGCAGGCGAAAATCCGAAAGGAAAAGCAGCTGAACCGGCAGATGGAAATGAACGCCGAGTTGAAGAAACTGAGAAGGGAATTGGAGGAACTTAATCCATGAAATTAAGCAAGCGTACGCTTGAGGAACTTAGAAAAATTATAAATGGTGACAATACAGCGGATTATAGGAGCGGGCCAAAGTTAGTTGACTTCTTTAATGATCTTGGATTTGATGATGTTTATGGTCAGGGATTCCCTTCAAGATGGTTTTATACGGATCAGAAGCTTGAAGCTATTAATGGAACACCAGAACTCGATAAGTGCATCAAGAAAGTATTTGCCGTTGTTGATTATATCGAACGTATTGATTACCTTGATAAACAGATAGACCATTTCAACCAGTACCTTGCTTTTGATAAATGGGAAGTTGTTCGCGATAACGATGTAATAACATTTAAAAAGCATGACCGGGTAATCGTGGACTCTTCGAAAAAGCAGACTAAAGAAACAGCTGATGAGTTCTTAAGTCAGACATTTAATGTTAACATAGAAAGTATAGGCCTTTCAGCCGAGCTAAATGAACTAATAAAAGAGCGATTGAAAGAAGCAGAAAACTGTGTGGCATCTAATGCACCTCTATCGTCTGTAATTATGATAGGCGGCATTATGGAAGGAATATTACTGGGTGTTGCTACTTCATATCCGCAATTATTTAATCAAGCTAACTGTGCGCCTAAGAGCAAAGATGGAAGCACGAGGAAATTTCAAGAATGGACACTTAGTAACTATATTGATGTTGCTACGGAAACGGGATTCTTGAAACAAGATGTAAAAAAATTCAGCCATGTGGTTCGAGATTTTAGGAATTATATTCATCCTTATTCTCAATGGGCAACAAGATTCAGCCCAGATAAGCAAACTGCTCTAATATGTATGCAAGTTCTAAAAGCAGCCATTTACCAGATTGGCAATTATAGAAAGCAATTGCAAGGAGGAAACTGATAATGGATAAGATGAGAATGGAATCAGAGGACATCCAGCAGGATAATGTTCAGAGGATCGCCGCGCTGTTCCCAAACTGCATCACCGAGGCGCGAGACGAGGATGGACATCTGAAGAAAGCAATTAATTTTGAGCTGTTAAAGCAGATGCTCTCTGACTCTGTAATTGACGGCGACGAGGCATATGAGTTTACATGGGTTGGCAAGAAAGCATCCATTGTGGAGGCAAACCGTCCGATCCGTAAAACCCTGCGTCCGGTGAAGGAAGACAGCGTTAACTGGGACACGACTGAGAACCTCTATATCGAGGGCGACAACCTCGAGGTTTTGAAGCTCCTGCAGGAAAGTTACCTCGGCAAAGTAAAGATGATATACATCGACCCTCCCTACAACACAGGAAATGACTTCATATACAATGATGATTTCAAGATGTCGAGTGAGGAATACGCAGACGAGGCCGGCGAACTGGATGAGGACGGCAACCGCATGTTCAAGAACACTGACTCCAACGGTCGGTTCCACTCAGACTGGTGCTCTATGATCTATTCGAGACTTATGCTGGCGAGGAATCTGCTGAGTGAAGATGGGGTTATCTTCATTTCGATTGATGATAATGAATTTACTGATTTGCAAAAAATATGTGATGAAGTTTTTGGGAGTACAAACTATGTAAATGAATTTGCATGGATTTCCAACATAACTGGTAGACAAATATCAGGGTATGGAGCAGCGAAAACATGGGAAAGTATACTTGTCTACGCCAAGAATGTTAGTGAGTTATCTACTTTTACAGTAGACATTAATTTTGCAAAATCCAACATGCCGGATTCATACAAAGGATTTAACAAGGATGTAAGATCTGACGACAGAGGACAGTTTGCTGTTGGTGACACACTTTATAATCACAATCGCAAATTTAACGAAGAAACACGGCCAAATCTTGTGTTCAGCATCTTTTATAATCCAGTTACCGAAGATATAATAACTGGCGAAATTGGTGAAAAAAAAGAAGGGTACATCGAACTTCTCCCACATAAGAATGGAGATGGAACGCATAAATATCATGCTTGGAGATGGTCACGTCAAAAAATTGCTGCTGAAAAATACAATTTGATTGTGTTACCGACATCTTCGGGCGGATATGAAATATATACACGCATACGAGGCTTTAATACAACGGCACTCAAGGACGTTATCACAAATATATCTAATGGCGATTCGGAAGTTCAAGAATTATTTGACAAAAAGAGGTACTTTGATTATCCGAAGTCCGTTGCATTGCTGAAACTTATTGTCAACTCTATAGATGACAAAGACATGACGGTTCTCGATTTCTTCTCAGGCTCCGCCACCACTGCTCACGCTGTAATGCAACTCAACACCGAAGATGGCGGTAATCGCAAGTTCATCATGGTACAGCTGCCGGAAGAGACCGACAAAAAAAGCGAAGCATACAAAGCTGGTTACAAGAATATCTGTGAGATCGGCAAGGAGCGTATCCGCCGCGCTGCGAAGAAGATTCACGAGGACAATCCTGATGCAAAGTTTGATGACGGTTTCCGTGTTCTGAAGCTCGACGATACAAACATGAAAGATGTTTACTATGCAGCAGGGGATTATACGCAAGATCTTGTTTCTATGCTTGAGTCTAACGTGAAGCCTGACCGAACCGATCTTGATCTTTTATTTGGATGCCTGCTTGATTGGGGACTTCCTCTGTCACTTCCTTATACTTCGGAAACAATTGACGGCTGCATGGTACATACCTATAACGATGGGGATTTGATTGCATGCTTTGACGAGAACGTGCCGGAGTCGGTTATCAAGACCATTGCCAAACGTCAGCCGCTTCGTGCCGTGTTCCGTGACTCCAGCTTCGCCAGCAGCCCGGAAAAGATCAATGTCGGCGAGATATTCAAGTCCCTTGCGCCGGATACAAGAGTCAAGGTTATTTAAGGAGGTGGCAGAATGAAGCTGCAATTCAAGCATCAGAAGTTTCAGGCTGACGCCGCCAAAGCCGTCGTAGATGTTTTTGCCGGGCAGCCATACCTCACGCCCACCTACATGATGGACAGAGGAACCGGAATCTATCAGCCCGGCCTGAACGAGGACGATGACTTCACGGGCTGGTCGAACGCAAAGATCGTGCCGGAACTGTCCGACGGACAGATACTTGAGCACATCCGTAAGATCCAGCGTGACGGGCAGATCGAGCCGTCACAGTCGCTCGAGGGCAAATACAACCTGACCATCGAGATGGAGACCGGCGTCGGAAAAACCTATACCTACATTAAGACCATGTACGAGCTCAACAAGGCGTATGGCTGGACGAAGTTCATCGTGGTCGTGCCGTCTATCGCCATCCGCGAGGGCGTTTACAAGTCGTTTCAGGTGACGCAGGACCACTTTGCCGAGGAGTACGGGAAAAAGATACGCTTTTTCATCTACAACTCCTCTCAGCTTACTGAGATAGACCGTTTTGCCTCTGATAGCTCCATCAATGTGATGATTATCAATTCGCAGGCGTTTAACGCCCGCGGAAAGGACGCGCGACGCATTTACATGAAGCTCGACGAGTTCCGTTCTCGCCGCCCGATCGATATTATCGCCAAAACGAATCCGGTTCTGATTATCGACGAGCCGCAGTCTGTCGAAGGCAAGCAGACAAAGGAACGTCTAAAGGAATTCCATCCGCTTCTGACGCTGCGTTATTCTGCCACACCGAGGGAATACTACAACCTGATTTATCGTCTTGATGCGATGGACGCCTACAACAAGAAGCTCGTCAAGAAGATCGCCGTCAAGGGTATCACGGAAAGCGGGACGACGGCTACTGATGGCTTCGTCTATCTGGAAGGACTGAACCTTTCCAAATCAGCTCCGACGGCAACCATACAGTTCGACTGCAAGCGCGCATCCGGAATCAAGCCGATGAGCGCTACCGTGACGGAGGGCTACAACCTCTTTGACCATTCCGGCGAGCTGCCTGAGTACCGGGACGGCTTCGTGGTCAAGCGCATCGACGGCAGAGATGATTCCATCGAATTCATCAATGGCATCAAGCTTTACGCCGGAGACGTGATCGGCAAGGTGGACGAGAATCAGCTGCGCCGTATCCAGATACGAGAGACCATTCTCTCCCATATCGAACGTGAAAGGGAGCTGTTCAATAAGGGTATAAAGGTTCTGTCCCTATTCTTCATCGACGAGGTAGATCACTATCGTGTATACGATAAGAACGGACAGCCTCAGAACGGTATCTTTGCCGACATGTTCGAGCAGGAATATGCCGACGTGGTCGGAAATTTGCAGCGGGAATTCGGCGACGACGAGTACATGCAGTACCTTGCGTCCATCCCGGTAGAGAAAACGCATGCTGGCTACTTCTCCATCGACAAGAAGGGCCGCATGATCAACAGCAAGGTCGGCAGGAAGAAAACGACCTCCGACGATATCGACGCATACGACCTGATCATGAAGAACAAGGAGCTGTTGCTTGACCGTGATCCGAAGCGTTCGCCCGTGCGGTTCATTTTCTCGCATTCCGCGCTGCGCGAAGGCTGGGACAATCCGAACGTGTTCCAGATCTGCACACTCAAATCATCATCAAGCGAGATACGCAAGCGGCAGGAAGTCGGGCGAGGCATGCGTCTTTGCGTCAACCAGGACGGCGAACGCATGGACGCGGGAGTTCTCGGAAACGATGTGCAGAACGTTAACGTGCTGACCGTAATTGCATCTGAAAGTTACGAGAGCTTCGCTAAGGGACTCCAGTCCGAGATTGCCGAGGATATCGCAGACCGTCCTCATGCTGTTACGAGAGACCTGTTCCTGAACCGTGTTGTCACGGACGATCACGGCAACGAGATGGTTATCGATTCCGATACGGCGTCGGCAATCATGTACGAAATGACCGTGAACCGCTATGTTGACCGCAAAGGCGTTCTCACAGACAAGTACTATGAGGACAAGGCAAACGGCGAGCTCAAGATGGCCGAGGAGGTCAAAGGTTTTGAAGCCGCCGTCGTGGACATCATCGATTCTATCTACGATCCAAAGGCAATGAAGCCTGAGAATGCCCGCAGCAACAACGTGGAACTGCAAGTCGACGAAGAGAAGCTTAACAGCAAGGAGTTCAAAGCACTCTGGTCGCGGATCAACGCAAAGTCCGTCTACGTGGTAGATTTCGATACGGACGAGCTTGTCCGCAAATCTATCGCAGCACTCGACAGCAGGCTGCGCGTGGCGAAGATCTACTTCAAAGTTGAATCCGGCTCGATGGTCGAAATACAGTCCAAGGAGCAGCTGCGGTCCGGCGCGGCGTTTGTCCGGGAGTCGTCTTCTACAATCGGCATGCAGCAGGCCATAGTCGCCAGCAAGAGCGTCACATATGACCTTGTTGGAAGAATCGTTGAATCCACCGGCCTTACCCGAAAGGCTGTCATTCAGATCCTCATCGGCATTCATAAGGCTACGTTTGACCAGTTCAAATACAATCCGGAGGAATTTATCCTCAAGGCGTCGCAACTGATTAACGACGAAAAAGCTACGGCAATCATCGAGCACATCACCTATAGCGTGATGGACGACCACTACGGCACGGACGTCTTCACCGAGCCTACCATCAAGGGCAAGCTCGGCACGAACGCCATGAAGGCAAAGAAGCACCTGTACGACCACATTGTCTACGATTCGACGAACGAGCGCGACTTCGCCACAGAGCTTGATGCAAGTACGGATGTGGCGGTCTACGTAAAGCTGCCGGACGGATTCTACATCTCTACTCCGGTCGGTCACTACAATCCTGACTGGGCAATTGCCTTCTATGAAGGAAGCGTCAAGCACATCTACTTCGTTGCTGAGACGAAAGGCTCCATGTCTTCGATGCAGCTCCGGCTGATTGAGGAGTCGAAGATCCACTGCGCCCGAGAGCACTTCAAGGCAATCTCCAGCGGCAATGTTGTCTACGACGTAGTAGACAGTTATAAATCACTGATGGAAAAGGTAATGAAGTGAGGGACTTGATATGGCAGCGCATGGAAAGAATATACAGTTGTATTTGATGGACGGAAAACCGCGAATTCTGGCAGAGAAAATTCGACCGGAATACATCAAGAGACAGGGATGTACAGAATCAGCTGAAAGCTGACGGATGGAACGTGATAGTCGTATAGGAATGCGAACTTTCCAGAAAAGCTGACCGCGAGGAACGGCTGCGAAGGCTTGAACGGGAAATCAGGGAATCAAGGGGAAAGCAATGAGCAACTACGTTAAAAAGATAGTGTCAGATTACTGCGTGCTTGACACGGAGACCACAGGTCTTTCCGCCTATTATGACGAGGTGATTGAGATTGGAATTCTGAAGGTGCGCAGTGGAGATGTGACCGACAGGTATGAACAGCTGATCAGACCGAAGTATGAAATAGACGGATTCATCACCAGCCTGACTGGCATCACAAACGAAATGGTGGCGGACAAGCCGCCTATCGAAGATGTGAAGGGAGATGTCCTCGCGTTTTTGGAAAACGACATCATCGTCGGTCATAACACGTCCTTTGATGTCCGATTCCTCGCCGCGGGATTCCAAGAGAACATCAATAACGAGTACATGGATACGATGCAGTTTGCCAGAAAACTGTATCATGATTTGCCTCATCACCGGCTTTCAGATTTGTCCGAGTATCTGAATCTGACGAACAATGAACATCGGGCCATCGCGGACTGTGTCACAACGATGGAGCTGTATGAGGCGATGAAAACTGAAATGGCTCAGAAAGGACTGGGCATCAGAGACCTGTGGCAGGTAAATTCAAGCGGACACAGTGGGATAGACATAGGCGCAATTACAGCGACAACGGATGACATTGATGAAGACGGGTTCTTCTACGGAAGGCATGTGGTGTTCACCGGAAAACTTGAACGAATGACGCGCAAGGAAGCGATGCAGATTGTCGTCAATATGGGAGGCATTCTTGACAACAGCGTGAACAAGCACACGAACTATCTCATTCTTGGCAACAATGATTACAACGCTGTGCTCCACGGAGAAAGATCCTCCAAGCACAAGAAAGCTGAGAAACTGAAGTTGGAGGGCCAGGATATAGACATCATTGATGAATTCACGTTCTATGACATCATCAATGGGAATTAGGGCAGATGAACAGAACCTTTCAAAGATACATCTGTACCTTTGAAGGATCGACCGAACATTTTAATTTCAGCCTTAGTTGCTGCTATCAGCGAGCAGATCGGCAGGATCAAAGTGCACTTGCATGGCAATCTGAATCTGCACCTGAGAAAAGGAGACAGAACACGAACAATTCATTCGTCGCTTGCCATTGAGCATAATTCCCTTTCGCTTGAACAAGTTACGGCCATCGTTGATGGAAAGCGTATCCTTGGAAATCTGAATGAAATTCGGGAAGTGAAGAATGCCTACGACACATACGAGATGATGCTTTCTCTTGATCCCTGTTCTGTGAAAAGTACAGGAGAAAGCAACTTGATCGGTGCCCGACCAAGATAAGCGACCAAGATACCGACCAAGTTAACGATATACTGGGTTGAGACCTTGATCATAAACCGATTGAGCAGAGGAGAGCAGGTCGAGACGATGGCTTCCCTCCTGCCCGCCGTATTATAGGTAGAGAAAACACGTGGACCAGTTCCCGCAAACGGAAAGCACCTGTAAAAGCGCCGATTTTCGGCTTAGAGCAGTTCCCGCAAACGAACGGAAATGTGTCCGGAATCCAGACATTCGGGTGCTTGTCTCATGCCACATCGAAACCGTTTCCCTGCTGACGAGGGAATAAGAAATCTAAGAGGAGGCAGCCATGCTGATTAATTTCAATGAAATAAAAGAAGCCAAGCGTTAGCGAAGGCTGATTACATGCAAGCTGTGCTGAGACATGTGTCCTCTTAACGAAGGCAAGTGTTTGCGAAACCTAAGCCTGAATTTTAGAGGCAGAACGTCCTTATAAAAATTGATGTCAGGAAATTAAACCCTGGTACCGTAAAAGCCTTGAAAACAAGGTATTTCTGTGCATTTATCTCTTCGCGTCCAGACAGCCGTCCGGACGCGAAAATTCGTTATAGGGAACTTGTCCAAGGGAAATTGTGCCCACCTCGAGTTATGAGGTTGGATGTCAGAGGCTTGAGGTAGACCAGAATCTGATTGATGAGTTTTCGTACCAGCCCATCGTCAAACTCTACGATGGCGGTTTCCTGACCGGCGATAAAATCCTGAGGTTCAGTGATGCGCTTCAAGGTCAGGAAGTCTGTGGTATAAGTCATTTGCAGCGAGGAGATAGATCAATGATTGATATGTTAAAAAAGTGCGGAATCCGCAATATTTATCTCGTGTGGAAAGGGGATACATATGGAGTTTCCAAGAGAATTATACTTACAGAAGCTGATCGGCAAGATGCACAATGGCCGCGTGAAGATCATTACAGGCATCCGTCGCTGTGGTAAGTCATATCTGCTCTTTCATCTGTTTACCCGCTATCTGCACGAGCAGGGAGTCACAGATAATCAGATCATTGGGCTTTCACTGGAAGATCTGCCAAATGCCAGATATCGTAATCCGCTGGAGTTGGATCAATACGTGCGGAGTCGAATTGTGGATCAGTCACGTCAATACTATGTGATGATTGATGAAATCCAGTTTGTGACGGCAATTCCTAACCCGTATCTCGATGATCCGAACACGAAGTTAACATTTATCGATGTGATCTTGGGATTGATGAAGTTATGCAATGTCGATCTCTATATCACAGGCAGTAATTCGAAGATGTTGTCCAGTGATATCCTCACACAGTTTCGCGATCGAGGGGATGAAATACGTATCTATCCGCTGTCATTTGCGGAATTTAGCGGGGCATATGAAGGTGACAGTCGAAGAGCATGGGCCGATTACTGTACATATGGCGGTATGCCGACAGCGGTGGAACTTCAGACACATGAAGAGAAGAGCAGATACCTGCAGGATCTGTTTCAGAGGACGTACCTTAAGGATGTGATTGAGCGTCATAACATAAAAAATGACGTGTCAATATTAGATGATCTGCTAAATGTTGTCGCGTCGGCAATTGGATCACTTACGAATGCATCAAAGCTCTCCCGAACATTTATGAGTGAAAAGCATGTTAGCATCAGCTCGACTACAATAGAGCGCTATTTAGGATATTTTGAGGAGGCTTTTCTCATTAGTAAAGCCAATCGCTATGATATGAAGGGAAAGCGATATATGCAGACTCCCAGCAAATATTACTTCACAGATGTAGGTCTTCGAAATGCGAAATTGAATTTTCGACAGCAGGAGGAGACGTATATCATGGAAAATATCCTCTATTGTGATCTTATACGACGTGGATATGATGTCGATGTGGGACTCGTGGAGCAGAATGCCGTAACTGCTGAGGGAAAGAAGATCAGGAAGCAGTTGGAGGTAGATTTTGCCGTTAATCGCGGAAGCAGGAGATAGCATCTCTGATCCATATTCCTGACTCATTCAACAAGATTGTGGTGGTGCGAGAGTATATCACATCATGGCGTGACGAGAATGGGATTCTTTATATTGGAATCGAGCAGTTCCTGCTGGACGAAAAAGTGTTAGGTTATTAACTTCCAGTTTGTTGAGTTGGTTCGAAATCAGATGGATATGTTTTCGCATACCCTCGGATTTTGGATATATTCCCGCAGACACTCGACATTCATAATGGTGTCTCCGGGCACATCGAAACCGTTTCCCTGCTGACGAGGGAGTAAAATAAAAAGGAGCCAGCCATGCTGATCAATTTCAATGAAATAAAAGAAGCTGTCTTCTCCGGAATGAATGGCGGGGAAGGAACAATGACTGTCCGGATGTTCAATGACAGCAAATACCGCATCATCCCGACGAAACTCCATCCGGGCGCATCGATCGGACTCCACAAGCAGGAATCCGGAGACGACATCAATTACATCCTTTCCGGCACCGGCAAGGCTATCTGCGACGGGAAAGAAGAAATCCTCACCGCCGGCTGCTGCCACATCTGCCCTAAAGGATCCTCCCATACCATCATTAATACTGGAGAAGACGACCTTACAATGCTGACCCTCGTCGTTCATGGATAGGAGGCAGCCATGAAATACAAGACCATCGACCACATCGTGATTACTACGGAAAATCTTGAGGCATGCCTTCATTTCTATGTCGATATCCTTGGCATGAGGGCCGAGGAGAAGAACGGTAGATACGCACTCTTCTTCGGGAATCAGAAATTCAACATCCATACAAGAAAAGCCGAATTTCTTCCTGCTGCCGGGAATCCCGAATACGGCAGTCTCGATCTCTGTCTTGCCATTGAAGGCAGCATCGAAGATGCCGAAAAGGAAATCAAGGAAAAAGGCGGCGCCATCGAAGAAGGCCCTGTCACACGCCATGGGGCGCGGGGTGAAATGAAAAGCATCTACCTGAGAGACCCCGACGGCAATCTTATCGAACTTGCCTCTTATGAAGGCTGAATTGGACCATTTGGAAGGAGAAATCTATGAACAAGGAAGAAACCTGCCAGTACCTCAAAGACCACGGAATCACTTTTGAGACCACCGAGCATAAGGCTGTATTCAACATGGAAGAACTGGCAGAGGTCAAGCTTCCTTATCCGGAATGGGACGCCAAGAACCTTTTCGTCAGGGATGACAAGAAAAGGAATTACTACCTCATCACCGTCAAGGGTGAAAAGCAGGTGAACCTCAAAGAATTCCGCAAGGCGCAGGGCCTGAGGGCCCTCTCCTTTGCCAGTCCCGATGATCTCTTGAAGTACCTCAAGCTCACCCCGGGCTCTGTCACTCCGCTCGGCCTTCTGAATGACGAAGAAAACGCGGTTCACTTCTACCTCGATGAGACATTTTTGAGCCATAAGATAGGTGCTCATCCCAATGATAACACAGTCACCATCTGGCTGGACACAGAAGACCTCATTCGCATCCTCAAAGATCACGGAACCGAAGTCAACATCGTGGAAATATAAAAAGGAAATGAAAAAGCAGCCCCGCAAAAGGACTGCTTTTTTAGTGCAAGAACCCGCCTTCCTCATTCCCTCTCGAGTTCCGGCGCTAAGACGAGTATATCGCCGTGTTTGATCACGGTGCTGCCGGAAGGAATGATGGTGTCTATGCCTCTCTTGATCAGGAGGACGCGGCGGGCGCTGGAGGAGGGGATGGCGGCAAGCGGACGATTGGCCGCTTCGCTTGCGCGGTCGACGACGACTTCTTCCAGAGCGTGATGCTCTTCATCCTCGAAACTGTGAGCCGCAAAGACCAGAAGGTCATTTTCCTTCAGAACCGTACTCCCGTCAGGCACAAGGACTTCGCCATTTCTCATAATCATCGCCACGAGAAGATCCCTCGGAAGCTGAAGCTCTGCCAGCGACTTGCCGCACCAGCTGCTCCCTTCCTTTAGGCGCAGCCGGACGAAGCTGATATCGCTGTCATCCTGGTAATCATTAAACGTCGTGCGGATATCCGCCGTAGGATCGATCATCGAAAGCTTCTTGGCCGCGAACGGAAGAAGCGTTCCCTGAATGGAAATCGAGAGAAGTACCATGCAGAACACAAGGTTATAAAGATTGTACGTAATGTCCACCTCGGCCAGCACAGCACCTATGGCAAATACAATCGAGGCCGCCCCGCGGAGGCCCGCCCAGGAAACCAGGGCAATCTGCTCCCGCTTGGCCCCGAAAGGCGCCAGGATCGCCGCGCTTACCAGAGGTCTTGCCACAAGCGTCAGGAACGTTGTCAGCACCAGAGCCGGCACAATCACAGACGGCAGATCCACCGGCGTCACCAGAAGTCCCAGAAGGAAGAAAATCATCACCTGCGCCACATTCGTCAGGACATCGAAGAAATGGACCAGGTACTTCTTCTGCGGAAGCTTCGAATTTCCGATATAAATCCCGCAGAGGTAGACACTCAGATATCCATTTCCATCAAACTCTGCCGGAATCGCATACGCCAGCACCATGATCGAAAACAGGAAAACCGTGTGACTCTGCTGTGAAGGAAGCAGCCGCGAATGCAGAAGCTTCAGCGCAAGCCAGCCGATTGCGAGCCCGAAAAAAGCTCCGATCAGAAGCTGCTTGGCCAGGAGCAGAGGGAAAGAAAACGCTGCCCCGCTCAAAAGCGCAATCGCCGCCATCGTCAGCATATAACTCATCGGGTCATTCGAACCCGACTCCACCTCAAGGAGCGAGTCCGTATGATACTTCAAAGCCAGCTTCTGCGAACGGAGAATGTTGAAAACTGAAGCCGCATCCGTCGAAGAAATCACGGCCCCGATCAGAAAACTCTCCAGCCACGAAAGCGACAGCGCGAAATGAGCGAATACAGCCACAGCTCCCGCCGTCCCCGCAACTCCCAGCGAAGACATTAGAGCTGCCTCGCGCAGAACCGGCCGCGCTGCCCGCATATTCGTCCCGAAGCCGCCATAAAACATAATGAAAATCAGGCACACTGAGCATACCAGGTTCACCAGCGCATAATGATCGAACTGAATCCGAAACGGCCCGTTCTCCCCGAAGAACATGCCCAGACCGATAAAAATGAGCAAAGAAGGAACAGGAATCTTCTCCAAAAACCGATTCAGCAAAATACAAATCAAAATCACAGCCCCCAATAAAAGCAAGGGTTGATTCAACCACACCACATCCTTCCCTAAGTAATAGAAAATACTCTATTTATAACTGTAACAGCTAGGACGCAATACTGTCAAATAATCAGAGCAAATCATCGATAATAAAAAGGAATATATGAGAAATTGGGAAGAATGGCATGGAAATAAGGGGAATAAGGAAGAAATGAGTGAGATTAGATGTATCGCTAACACTTGCCTTCCCAGACGGGGAAGTACGCCCTTGACCTTGCTCTGGAAGAGAAGGTCGGGATAAGATTATGAAAGGTTTCAAATAAATAAACAGAGCTCTTTCTTTTATTCCTCTTGAAGCTGCCCCCGACGGAGGGAAGAATGCCTTTTACCTTGCTCCGAAGAAGAAGACCTGCTACACAAGAACAAGCCCCAATTTTAATTTTTTGGTATTTTTTGAA
>ERZ834722.664-NODE-664-length-36957-cov-5.163541_pt1 | contig 36957 bp, 32 predicted proteins | sample MGYA00519576_ERZ834722 | MGnify/ENA primary metagenome ERZ834722 (study PRJEB31850, sample SAMEA3708759) | human gut metagenome | biome: human gut; feature: human-associated habitat; material: faeces | place: China | collected 2014 ...
ATAAAACAAACTAACTATCTTATTAAATACAAAGGTAAGAATATTTTATACAGATTGGAGATGAAATTTTGAATGAGAAACAGATGATTTTAATAGGCGTACTTGTTGTGGCTTTTATCGCCTTTTTAGTGATCGTAAATCTGCTTGACAATAAATCGCTTAACGGAATAAAGTCCAAGAGGATCGGTGACGGACAGTACGGCGTGCGTCCGTAAGGACTATATAATATCGCTCGAAAGCGAGTATCGGATTAGAGAGAAATCTGATTGGTTATCCGGCTAACCTGAATCCGAAAGGATAAAGGGGAACATAGCACGCCGGAAAAGCAATTGCGTTTGAAGTCAGCATAAAGCGCGTTTTGCGAAACCAAAGTATAATATGGCTAAGGCTAAACTGCTTTAAATCCAGTTCCTTTGCTCTGATGCCCGAGATAAATACACGCTGGCTAAAGTATTTATAAACGACGTATATGAAGATATGTACCGTGGATCTTCATACTCTCTTATGTTGTTTCAGCGTACAGGAAGTACGTAAAAGGGACGAACGGAAGCCTAAGTTATACCAAATGTATTATATAGTTTAAACGGAGATTGCCTAAGTCGGAACGCTTGAAACACACAGTGTATGACAGCTATGCGAAATGCCATTTGGGTGATAAATTTCAAGCTGCAAGGCAAGAAAGATGACGCTGAAAATCCGATAAGGCAACGGAGTTCTCATAGTAGTCCGAGAGCGTTAACGGCGCTTACATGGCGAAGGAGAACAGGTTGTTTGATTGATGAGAAATGGAGGTATGCGAAATGCAGAAAGCTGATATTGTATTATCAATACTAAGGAAAAAAGCCGAAAATGATGAACATTACAAATATGACAGAATTTACAGAAATCTTTTTAACAAAGATTTTTACTTCAAAGCATATTCAAAAATATATGCCAAAGAGGGCAATATGACTGCCGGAACAGACGGTAAAACAATTGACGGCTTCAGCAAAAGGACTGTAGAAAGTTTGATTGCAAGGCTGAAAACAGAGAAATATCATCCTAAGCCTGTACGAAGAACATATCGTAAAAAGAAAAACGGAAAAATGCGCCCTTTGGGTATTCCGTCTTTTGAGGATAAGCTTGTACAGGAAGTTGTAAGACAGATTCTTGAGGCAATATACGAGCCTTTATTCAGCGAGAATTCTCATGGATTCAGACCTGACAGAAGCTGTCACACGGCGTTAATGCAGATTAAAAGAACTGTAAGAGGAAGCCACTGGGCCATTGAGGGAGATATAACCGGATGTTTCGATAATATCGACCATGATATATTACTTGGTATTCTTTCATTAAAAATACAGGACGGAAGATTTATCGAGCTTATCAGGAGATTTCTTAAAGCTGGATATTACGAATTTCACGAAGTAAAGAACTCGTATTCGGGATGTCCGCAGGGTTCGATAATAAGTCCTATCTTATCAAATATATACTTGAATGAATTTGATAAATATATGGAAGAAATGATAAAAGAGGTCAATAAAGGCGATAAAAAGCGTGCGACTCCTGAATACAAGAGACTTTATAACAGACGCATAACGGCGAGGAAAAACGGCAATATCGAAAAGGCGAAACAGCTGCTCAAAGAAATGCGAAAAATTCCTGCCAATGACCCAATGGACGAAAATTTCATAAGGTTAAAATATGTGCGTTATGCGGATGATTTTGTGATATTTATAGACGGAAACAAGGAACTGGCTTATGATGTGAAAGATAAAATAACAGTTTTTCTTAAAGAAAAGCTGAATCTTGAACTTAACGCCGACAAAACCCTGATAACTAATCTTAAAGATGGCAGGGTTAAATTTCTTGGATATGAAATTGTCAAATCGCAGTGCGATACTAAAATCACAAAAAATCTTAACGGAGAAACACGCAGAACAGCCAACGGAAAAATACAGTTGTTAGTACCAGGCACAGTAATTAACGAAAAAATACGTAAATTTTCTGCAAAGGGAAAACCGGCTGCATTTACAGCAAGAGCAAATATGCCGGTGCTGGATATGATACAACAGTACAACTCTGAAATCAGAGGATTGTATAACTATTATTGTCTGGCAACCGACGTAGGTAAAAAGCTGCACAAGTTCAAATATTATCATTATTATAGCCTTGTAAAAACAATAGCAAGAAAAGAAAAATCCAGTGTGCCAAAAGTCATAGGAAAATATGGCATAGACGTTCCACGGAAAAAAGGAACGGGTACAAGACTGCTGGTCGGAGTAAAATACAAAACAAAGCAGGGCGAACAAATAATGACATATTTCAATGATAGTCTGCAAAAAGTGGAAAAACCTGTCACTAATATCAGCGATTCATACAGATATTATTATGACAAAACTACACAGTTAATTGTAAGACTTAATGCTGATATTTGCGAACTTTGCGGAAGTCATGAAAGTATTGCGGTTCATCATGTAAGAAAATTAAAAGACATAAAACAGAAATACAGAAAAAGAGGCAAGCATATACCCGATTGGGTTCTTATGATGTCTAAAATGAATAGAAAAACTCTTGTAGTTTGTGAAGAATGTCATAATAAAATTCACAGTGGAAAATAACCTTAGAAACAACTGGAAAGCCGGATACAGCGAAAGTTGTAAGTCCGGTTTGGAGGGAGGATGCGTGAAAACCTGCTGCGGTAACGCAGTAAGGCGTTGCCTTCCTACCCTACACTGCGAGGTGGGCGACGAAAACGGAGATAAAGCGGACCTTTATCCCTCTGCAATTCGAGCCTGATCTCTGGCGTCAAGGCAAGAATCTTCCGGCTGTGCAAGGTACGGTGGTCGGGTGCAGAGGTTTTGGAAAAAAAACTGTTGCGCTTGTGGATGACGGCGATGTTCATACGCTTATGATCGGAGCTGCGGGTGTCGGCAAGACCGCCTTTTTTCTTTATCCGAATTTGGAACTCGCTTGTGCAAGTGGAATGTCGTTTATCTCGACGGATACAAAGGGAGACGTGGCGCGAAACTACGGAACTATTGCCCAAAAGTACTATGGCTACAATGTTTCCGTGCTTGATCTGCGTAACCCCACACGCTCAGACGAGAACAATATTCTGCATCTTGTCAACAAATATATGGACATTTATCTATCGGATAAAACCAATCTTTCAGCGAAAGCAAAGGCTGAGAAATACGCTAAGATCACGGCAAAAACGATAATCAATATTGGCGGCGGCGACAGCTCAAGCTACGGGCAAAACGCCTTCTTTTACGACGCGGCAGAGGGTCTGCTTGCTTCGGTAATTCTTTTACTTGCGGAGTTTGGCGACAGAAACGAACGTCATATTGTATCGGTTTTCAAGCTGATACAAGACCTTTTAGCAAAGTATCAGCCGAATTCAAAGGCAAAGCCTAAGATGTATTTCACAAAGCTTATGGACAATCTTCCATCGGAGCATAAAGCGAAATGGCTTGCCGGAGCTGCGTTGAATTCGTCGGATCAGTCTATGATGTCCGTAATGTCAACGGCACTTTCAAGGCTTAACAGCTTTCTGGATACAGAAATGGAGCAGCTGCTCTGTTTCGGAACGGCAGTGGACACAGAGAAATTCTGCACCGAGAAGTCTGCGATTTTTATAGTTCTGCCCGAAGAAGATACAAGCAAATATTTCATGGTAAGTCTGCTGATTCAGCAGTTATACCGTGAGATTCTGGTCATAGCCGATGAGCATGGCGGAGCACTTCCGAACCGTGTAATGTTCTACATGGATGAGTTCGGAACTTTCCCTAAGATCGACGGTGCAGAGGCAATGTTCTCCGCAGGACGTTCGAGAAAAATATCCATTGTAGCGATAATCCAGTCCTTTGCACAGCTTGAACAGAACTACGGCAAACAGGGCATGGAGATCATCACGGATAACACTCAGCTGACTGTTTTCGGCGGTTTCGCACCTAACAGTCAAAGTGCGGAGGTTCTTTCAAAATCTCTCGGTGAACAGACAGTGTTAAGCGGTTCTGTCTCGCACGGCAGGGATAAATCCCAATCGCTGCAGATGATAGGCAGACCATTGATGACGGTTGATGAGCTGAAAAGTATGCCGAAAGGACAGTTTATCGTTATGAAAACGGGTACGCACCCAATGATAAGCAAGCTGAAGCTGTTTTTTAAATGGGGTATCTCTTTTGAGGACGAGTACCATCTGCCAGATAAAACTGCAAGGCACGTTTCCTACAAGGAGCGAGACGAGTTGATAAAGGACGTTGAGGTCAAATATCCGCAGAGGAAAAAAGCGGCTCCTCCTGTGGAAATCGAGATAGCGGATGAAGAAGAATTCGAGGATGAGCCTCCGAAAAAGAAAACAAGTATTAAAACGAATGGGAGTTGATGCAAATTGATACTACCGAGAAGAATTTACGATCTGGGATTAAGCCACAAGGCTGTGTCCGTTTACTGTTATCTTGCAGGCTGTGCGGATAAGAACGGAGAATGCTATCCATCAGTTCGCAGGATAGCCGAAGATCTGAGCATTAATAAAAGCACGGTGTTTCGGGCGTTTAACGAGCTTGAAGAACAGGGTCTGTTAGAGCGTTTTCCACGTTATCATCCACAAGGCGGTCGGAGAAGTTCGCTGTATCGAATAAAGGGTGAGATAACTAAAACAAATCGTTCCAAGAAACGAGGTGGCAGCGTTGTTTGATTGGATAAGTGACGCCATAGACTGGATAGGCGACGGAATATCGTCGCTTTGGGATAGCACGGTAGGGTCAGCTGTGGACGCAATTACCGACGAGATATGGGACATCATGTTTTCATGGTTGTTCAACCTCATTTACGGGGCGGTAGCTGATTTGTTTGAATTCATAAACGAAAGCACAAGCGATATTTTTGCCCTGTCGTGGGTGCAGTCGTTCATATCGCTGTTTCACAGCCTTGCCTGGATGCTGTTTGTATGCGGAATGATAGTTGCGGTGTTCGATACGGCGATAGCCTACGAATCGGGGCAGGCAAACATCAAAAACACCTGCATAAACGTTCTGAAAGGGTTTATGGCGGCGAGTTTGGTGACAGTTGTTCCTCAGCGTCTGTACTCGCTTTGCGTTGCTCTTCAAGGGACTTTCTCTTACGAGCTGTTAGGCGGTTTCATAGGGGCAACTTCATCAACTGTTGCAGGCACGGGACTTTCGGTCATAGTCGCTCTTGCCTCTGATGTATCGCTGTTCAGCCTGTTTTTCATAATTCTGTTCGGCTACTGCACGGTAAAAGTTGTGTTTGCAAACATCAAACGAGGCGGCATAATGCTTTGCCAGATAGCTGTTGGGAGCTTGTATATGTTCGGAGTTCCGAGGGGCTACACCGACGGCTTTTACAGCTGGTGCAAGCAGGTCATCGCTACTTGTCTGACGGCTTTTTTGCAGACAACGATATTGTATATCGGTCTTCTGACTTACACTCAGCACCCATTGCTTGCGGTGGGGATATGCCTGTCGGCAAACGAAGTGCCGAGGATAGCTCAGATGTACGGGCTTGATACCAGTGTCAGAGTTAATATGATGAGTGTTAGTCATACTGTTTCTATGGGGGCTAAAGCGGTGAATATGATTAAGGGAAAAGCTTGATTTTACGTTAAACGTATGATATAATGACATTATTATTTCAAAACAAAAAGTGGTGTACGCTATGTTATTTGTTCAGCAAATTGAAATTGAATACAGAAAAAACGTCAGGTATGCAAATTTTGCACAAGCAAGAAATGCCATAAAGTTCTATCCTGTAAGAATCAATTCTGATGAAATACAACAAAATGTATTGTTTCATTCTGCGTTTTTTTATCAGGATACTAACGGGATGCACAATAGAGGTACAAAAAGTCGGCAGTTTACAGAAAGTCAGCTGTATGATGGAAAATTCAATCGTTCTCCCTTTGGTAAAAAGATAGGGGTGAAACCGATCGGTGATAATCAGTACGAAGTTCATTTTTATGGAGGATTTGATAAAACTGCTTTTGTTTTGAGAAAAGATCAATATGGACGGATTGTTTTTAATGAAAGAAACACCTATTATGACACGGGTGAGTGGTACTATCAGTTTTTCGTTTTCAACATTGTCTGTTGTGAAAAAGATAATTTCAAAGAAAAAATCTTCTTCAATAAGAATCCGGACTATGAATTCAATGGTATGAAATATTTAAGATATTGCTAATACAGTCAAGCCAAAAGCTTGGCTGTATTTTTATGCAAGAACGGAGCGTGATAACAAAAATGAAAACCTACATCTACCCCGAAAACCTGAGAGCAAGCGTAAAGCTGTGGTTTTGGAGCGTTCGGGATTTTATCATAATCTGCGGCGGAATAATTCTGTCGGTTGTGATTCTGGTGAACTTCTGGAACGTCCTGCCCTTTGCTGCGACCGCCTGCTTTGCGTTTCTCTCTCTTCGGGTCGACGAAACTGCAATTATAGACTATATTTTTAACGTTGTGAAGTTTTTTCTGACTTCGCAGCAATTGTATTTATGGAGGAAAAGTTAAATGAAGAAAAGCAAAAACAGCGTTCAGGGTCTTATCGGTCTTGAACGCTTTACTAAATACGGCGTAAAAACCGATAAGGCTGAGATAGCATTTTTCAGCGTAGAGCCGACTAATATTTCCGTGCTGTCTGCGGCTAACATCGACGTGAAGATACATCATCTTATGATGCTGTTAAGCACTATACCTGATCTCGAGATACTTGCTCTTGACTCCTGCGAATGTTTTGACTCAAACAAAATGTATGTGAAAAAGCGTTTGCAGACGGAGCAGAACGAGGCGGTCAGAAAACTGCTGCAAGCTGACTATGATTTTCTCGACAAGATCCAACTTGAAATGTCCTCTGCAAGACAGTTTGTGTTCGCTTTAAGGTTCAAACGTGAAAAGGACGAACAGATCTTTAACACCATCAACCGAGTGGATAAAGCGATTTCCGAACACGGATTTGCAGCTCGGCGAATGAGCAAATCTGATATCAAGCGTATGCTTGCACTGTATTTCGGAACGAGTATTTCAGGCGATGAGATACCCGATATCGAGGGAGAAACCGAATTTGATTTGGAGGCGAAAACAAATGAGAACTAAAAAGCAGAAGAAAAAAGAACTGTCTGATGAGCAGCTTGAGATAGTGGAAGCAAAGGACTTTTTCGACCGCACCATGCCGGGCGTGATCCGCTTTTACACCGACCACTACATCTGCGGAAACTTCTACAAGTCCTGCTGGGCGGTGACGGAGTATCCGCCAAGTACGGAAGAAACGGCTATACTTGCTCACCTTGCGGACAGGAACGGTGTAACGCTCCGTATCTACAACCGACTTGTTACAAGCATGGAGCAAAGGAAGATCGTTCAGCAGGCAATGCGTAAGAACCATATGATGACCACCACAAATGACGTCAACGAAAGCATCAAGGCTCAGAACAACATCGACGATGTGGTAGAACTGCTGTCGGAGCTTAGAAGGAACAAAGAGCCGCTCCTGCATACAGCCGTGTTTATCGAGCTAAAAGCAAGTACTGAGGATAAGCTGAAAGAACTGCAGGCTGATATTCAAATGGAACTGACACGTTCCAAAATATCCGTTGACCGTTTGCTTTTACGTCAGAAAGAAGGATTCTTGTCTGTTCATCCTGCGGGCAATAACGTATTCGCAAGTCAGTTTGAACGTGTTCTTCCTGCAAGCTCGGTGGCTGATCTTTATCCCTTGAATTACAGCGGCAAGACCGATGAGAGCGGCTTTTATGTTGGAAGAGATAAGTACGGCACGAATATTCTTGTTGACTTTGATAAGCGTACAGAGGATAAGACAAACAGCAATATCCTTATCCTCGGCAACAGCGGTCAGGGTAAGTCGTATCTGATGAAACTGCTTTTATGCAATCAGCGTGAGGCAGGGAAAAGTGTTCTGGTCTTAGACCCTGAACATGAATACGAAGACTTATGTTCAAACCTTGGCGGAACGTATATCGATATGATGTCGGGAGAATTTATGATAAATCCTCTTGAACCGAAAGCGTGGTCAGACGGAGAAAGGTCCACAGATGACAGTCCGGAAACCTTCCGAAAGGTCACAAGGCTCAGTCAGCACATCAGCTATCTCAAGGATTTTTTCAGAGCGTACAAGGACTTCACAGACGCAGAGATAGATACGATCGAAATTATGCTGATGAAGCTGTACGCAAGATTCGGCATAGATGATTTTACGGATTTCAGTACGCAGAAAAACGAGGATTATCCGATTATGAGCGATCTATACGAACTCATAGAAAAGGAATTTATGGCATTCGATCACGGGAAGAAACATCTCTATACCGAAGAAATGTTACAGAACATCTGTCTTGGACTGCACAGTATGTGCAAAGGAGCGGAGAGCAAATATTTTAACGGGCACACCAACATCAAAGACAGCGAGTTTATCTGTTTCGGAGTGAAAGGTCTTATGGATACAAACAAACGGCTGAAAGATACGCTGCTGTTCAACATTCTAAGCTACATGAGCAATCAGCTTTTAGGGCGCGGAAATACTGTTGCGGCAGTCGATGAGTTATATTTATTCCTTACAAATATGACGGCAATCGAATATATTCGCAACGGTATGAAACGTGTGCGTAAAAAAGAGTCCTCGTTTATTCTGGCAAGTCAGAATATCGAGGACTTTCTGCTGCCTGAGATAAAGGAATTTACCAAGCCGCTGTTCTCTATTCCTGCACATCATTTCCTGTTCAATCCCGGTAATATTTCTCCGACTGCGTTTATTGATACGTTGCAGCTTGAAGAATCAGAGTACATCCTCATCAAGTATCCCGAAAGAGGAACTTGTCTTTACAGATGCGGCAACGAGAGGTATCTGCTGCAGGTCATTGCTCCGGCGTATAAGGCAGCGCTGTTCGGAAATGCGGGAGGAAGGTAACTTATATGCACCTGTTGACATATCATGATATATAGCTTATTTTTTGATATAAGGAGCATATATATGAGAAGATCATGTGCCTGCAATCGTCAGGAAATCGTGGGTAAAATGCGTAAACTGTGGTCGCAGCACGTTTACTGGACTCGCTTTTTCATAATCAGCACAGCGGAAGAATTGTCAGATTTAAAGTACGTTACAAACAGACTGCTTGAAAATCCGAGAGATTTCGCAAAGGTTCTGAAAATATTTTACTGTGATAAAAAAGCAGACGAGTTTAAAAAACTGCTGACAGAACACTTGCAGATTGCCGGAGATTTGGTAAATGCCGATAAGGATATGAATACCGCAAAAGCTGATGAACTACGCAAAAAATGGTACGCCAATGCGGATGATATTGCAGAGTTTCTATCTGTTATCAATCCTTATTGGTGTGAGCAGAAATGGCGCGAAATGATGTACAGTCATTTAAGTATGACAGAAAAAGAGGCAGGATTCAGACTGAAAAAAGAATACCCGAAGGATATTCAAATGTTTGAATCCATAGAAAAGGAAGCCCTTGAAATGGGAGACTATATGGCTTCCGGAATCATACGGCAATTTTGCTGTAATCGATACGCTTATATAGAGTCGCTTAAAATGCGGCTCTTTTTTGTTGCGGAAACGGAGGTAGATAAAAATGCAAAAGAAAAAATACGGCATATGGAAAACTCGCTATGCCGAAAACAGCATAAATATATTTGAGGATTGGGTTCGTCAGAAAAATGGCGAGCCTGTTTTGTTTTCCACAGAGCTTGGGGCGTTGGAATATATGCACTGCATAGAAATGAGAACTCGAAGTGTTTTTACGGAATTTGAAGTCCGTGAGGTGTCATAATGTCGGCGACAGTTGCGGCGGCTCTGAAAAAGATAGCCATTTACATTCTTGGCGACGAGAAGAAACGAGGCAAACTGTTTATTCTGATTGGAAGTATCGCCGTTGGTTTTATCGGCTTGATGTGTTTGCCCGTAGCTGTGCTTTCAAGCATGGGCAGTATGGAGATCGAGCCGCCGGAAATATACAAAAGTCTGTTTAATGAGTCCGCAATAATGGCTGGACTTAGCAACGAACAGCAGGAACAGATAACAGATTTACAGAATCAGGGTCAGGCAATCGAGGACGCTATGACAAACGCAGGAGTTCGCTTTCAGACCATAAAGGCACAGCTGATATATATGTCTTACTTCGACGGAGTTCAGAATTTCAATGCCGAATCATATGCAAATCTGTTCGCCGCTGCTCCGAACGACAACGATTTGGTTGCGGCGATAAACTCAACCTATGATTTGGATATCAACTATGACGAATTTATGCGAACCTACACCTGGGTAATGAACTCCACGATCAACGAGTATATGTTCAGCGATGAGAGTACAAAAAACTGCGCCGATCTTGCGGCTTGGGCTGAGAATGCGTATGTGTCCGGCTGGGGATACATGAACGGTTTTATCGGCGAAAGAAACGAAAGCGATAGGATTCGTTATGCAGATAACGCAGGACTTATGCTTGGGTATCTTAACTACAACCCTACGGATAAAGTGTTTAATTCCAATTACGATACGCTTGTTTACACGGAGCAAGGCGGTCTTGATACCATGCCGGAGGTCGCAGGAATAGGGCTGTTCGATGGCAGTCAGCATGGGATTTATGTTGGTAACGGCAAGGTGATTTACAGTTCGGAGTCTGTTGGATATGTTACAAAAGACCTTGTGAGTAACGGTTCGTGGTCAAGCTGGTGTACCTATGAGGGAGTGGATTATCCGCCAGAAGTAACGGAAACTCAGTACAGCACGGAAATAGCATTCGAGGAATACGATCCGGCGGTGAAAAAAAATCTGGACTTGGTGCAGTGGGCGATTCAGGCTTACGAGAGCGGCTGGGGCTATGTTTACGGCACTTACGGTAATGTGCTGACGGAAGAACTGCTTCAGGACAGAGCTGCTGTGTTTGGCGGTCAGGTTACCGACTATATGGATTTCATCCGCACCAACTGGATGGGAAAGCGCACCTCGGATTGTGTCGGGCTGATCAAAGGATATGGATGGTACGATTCCGCCAGCGGCGAAATTGTAGTAGGTTCAAATGGCATGACGGACGTTAGCGCCAACGGAATGTTTGAAGCGGCGGCAGTCAAAGGAACGATTGATACGCTCCCTGAAGTCCCCGGACTTGCGGTATGGCACGAGGGTCATATCGGGATCTATATCGGAAACGGAGAAGTAATAGAAGCCATGAATACGGAGCGCGGCATGACCAGAACCGAGCTTGCCGGTCGGTCGTGGACACATTGGCTGCAGATTCCGTACATCAGTTATATTGAAAATCAAGGAGAGTGATAGAATGAAAATATATTTGAAAGACGGCGATTACACTTTAGCAAAGGACTTCCCAATGGGTGTGTTTGAAATACGTGATACGCTTGACAGACTGAGAATGTTTCAGAGCCGCGAGATTTCGTTCAGGCTGTCCGAATTTGACAACATGGAGCTGCCGCAAAGCCTGTGCGGTAAAGAATTTTCTGCAGATATCTGCAAGCTGAATTTGTTCGCCGAAAGATATGAAAATCTGGAATATCCGGAGATAGCGGCGTTCAAAAGTTTACTGAAAGCTTATCCCGACAGCAGCTTTGACGATATGCTTTTGATGACATACGGTCTGGATTCTGTTCCTGTTTTCCCTTGCGAAAATCTTCACGAACTCGGCGAAATGGCAATTGAGAACGATATGCTGTGTGAATTGGAGGACTGTTCCGATGAGCTGTCAGAACTGCTCGACCGTGAGCATATCGGACAAATTATGTGCGAGCGTGACGGCGGTATGTTTGCGGACAGCTATTACTGTGTACCGTCCTGCTATGAGAGACCGGATATGAATATTGAGATCGGCGAGCCGGATAAGTGCTTTTTCCGTCTGCTGATCGCGCCTGCGCCGACAAATGATGAATCCACCGAGCAGTTTGCCCAATGGCTGTCTCTGCCTTGCGATAAAGAAAATCTCAACGACATTGCCAATGACCTTTGCATAGGCAGAGTTCAGGACATGGTCTATTATGATTTTCAGTCGGCTATTCCTTCGATCACAGAGGAATCGTTTGGCGATATGCGCAGAATTGACGAACTGAATGTTCTTGCTCAAAGGCTGTCAGAACTTTCAAATCACGATTTTGTAAAACTGAAAGCGGTCACAGAGAGCGAGGAAATATGTGATATTTCCGATACTATGGACTGCATTGAACATCTGTCGGAGTACGAATTTGATATGTTTATTTCCGATGAAAGCGAGTTCGGCAAGGCTTATCTGGCGAAAAATCTTCCTACAAACTTTGATAATTCTGTTCTGGAAGATATAGACTTGCACGACTTTGGTCAAAGTGTTCTGGGACGCAAGGAGAGCGAGATCACTTCCTACGGAACGATATCAGGCAGAGGTCAGGAACTGTATTCTGCTATTACTGTTCAGTCGGAACAGCAGCTTACAGAAGATATCAGCGAAGAATTTTCTGATGAAGAACTTGAAGAAGATGAGTCGGAGGATTTTGAGATGGGAGGAATGTTGCTTTGAAGAAGTCAATTTCAATATCGGTCAATGAGGAAAAGCTCTCTGCGATAGAGATGTATCTTGAGCAGAAAAACACAACTCTTGCGGCGGAACTTGAAAAGTATGCGGATCAGCTTTACGGCAAGGTCGTTCCGCAGAATGTGAGAGATTTTATTGATATGATGTCGGACAGAAAGCCTGCGAGAAAGCAGAAGATCACTGCTCCTGCCGAATCGGGGAAACGATCCGAGCAGTAATTCGCCACGGTTCGCACCGTGTGCCCTCGTGTGGCGTTTTCACGGCATGGGTGGGATAACTTTACCCTAAAGGCAGCTGGGGCGAATTTGGGGCGTTTTGTTGCAAAGCTTGAGAATGGCAGGGATCAGATGATTTCGGGTGGGTTTGAGGGGCATTTAATATATTGCTGGTTAAAGTTTTGGCGTCAAAGCCGCCAAAACAATCACATCGGACGAGCAAAGCTCGCCGATTTTGCGAGGTTTTACAAGCCTTGATAAAATGGAGTCAAAAAAGGAGGTTTACGAAAGTCATGGAGTCAAAAGTACAAAAAATGAAAAAAAGCACCGATGTTGCAGAAGAAAACGATGGTGTCACAGCAGAAAAAATCAAGTTTCCGTTGTATGTATTTCCCGAGACTATGAAAACGGTTGATATCTTATACAAGTCGGATAACTGCTCTTCACGCACGGAGTTTATGGAAAAGGCAATCAGATTTTACTGCGGTTATCTTTTGCAGAACAAGCCTGAGCTTGTGGATTATCTTGCTCCGCAGATTGCAACGATAACAGAGGGAATTGTAAAAGGCACGGAACAAAGGTTGTCCCGTGCCATGTTTAAAATTGCAGTGGAGCTTGGCGCGATTACACATATGCTTGCGGCTGTGCATGACATTGACGATGATACGATGATAAAACTTCGGGCTATGTGTACGGACGAAGTCAGAAGGATCAATGGTATCATTAATTTTGAGAAGGCGGTTAGGTATCAGCGGTCAGATTAAATCAAATTAAAACGGAGGTGATATGTGTTGGCGCTATCACAGTTGATTGTCACAAGCCGCTATCTGAAAAGCGGAAATCAGAAAATTAAAAACAAGCGCAGAAACTACACAAAGTACATTGCAACCCGTGAAACAGTTGAAGTCCGTGATCAAAACACTATTGACAGAAATGATAATGCTACAAAAAATCAGAAAGAGCTTATAGATGATTTGCTGATCGATTTTCCCGAAGCCAAAAGGTACCTTGAGTATGGGGACTATATCGCTGATTCTACCGTAGAAAACGCATCTGAGCTTATCAGTACGATCATTGAGCGTAACGCCGACATCATCGGAAATCGGCAGAATTTTGTGGGCTATATGGCTATGCGACCGGGAGTTCAGAAAAGAGGTTCGCACGGTTTGTTTAATGAAAAAGATGAACCGATCATTCTTGATAGAGTAGCTAACGAAATAGCAAATCACAAAGGCAATGTCTGGTCGCACGTTGTTTCGCTCCGACGTGAGGACGCTATTCGTCTTGGATATGATAATTCGGAAGTGTGGCGCGATCTTGTGAAAAGGCATATTTCCGATATTGCAAAAGCTCAGCGTATACCGCTTTGCAATCTGAAATGGTATGCCGCATTCCATGACACAACTCATCATCCGCATATACATCTGCTTGTGTATTCAACAAATCCAAAGCAGGGATTTTTAACTACTAAGGGTATAGATCAGATACGTTCAGCTTTTGCAAACGACGTATTCCATGACAATTTGCAGTCAATATATCAGGAGCAGACGTTAAGCCGTGACGAATTGAAAGCTGTATCCAGAACAGAGTTTGAAAGTATCGTCAGAAAAATTCAACAAGGCGGTTTTGATGATCCGCAGCTTGAAAATCTTGTTCTTAAACTGAATTCGCAGCTACAAAAAGTTAAAGGCAAAAAAGTGTATGGATATCTTCCACCGGAGGTCAAGGAAACGGTAAACAATATATTTTCGGAGCTTGCAAAAGATGAAAATATACAACAGCTCTATGAAAAGTGGTGTGACTTGGAGCGGTTGAAGTGCAAGACCTATACGCAAAAGGAAAAAGAACTGCCTGCGCTTACCGACAATAAGGTTTTTCAGCCTGTGCGGAATATGATAATCAGGACTGTGCTTGATATGGATAACCCTATAGTCGAAGAACCCGAACCTACCGAACAATCCGAAGATACCTCTGATAGTCCGCCTGTAGAAATATCTCCGCAGTTTGATGAATCTGAGCAATCCGAAAATGATAATATAATATTTTCAGATAACGATGATCTTACAGTCGAAGATTTCATTTGGAGTGATGAAAATACAGTAACGGTTGATATTGATGATGTTCCTCAAAGCAAATATTATTTAAAGTGGAGTAGTTCGTACAAAGAAGCCTGCAAACTGATTTACAATAAGCAATCAAAGCTTGAAGATTTCAAAAAAGCAGAACAACTTCTGCTTTCAGAATCTCAGACAGGCAATGTTCTTGCTATTCACGATTTAGGAAAGCTGTATTCCACCGACAAGCTTGGTGAAAAGGATGAAGAAAAATCATTTGCATATTACAAAGAGGCATTACAGGGATTTATGGAAACAGAACCCGATTCGGATTTTATGTTTCCCTACGAACCGAAATATGAGGGTCAAATCATGAAACCTGTAGATATGCGTTCTTACGTTTGGTATCGCATAGGCAAAATGCATTGTTATGGGTTAGGTACAGAACAGGACTACAAACAGGCATTTGATTGGTTTTTGAAATCGGCAACAGCGGGGAACAAATTTGCTCAGTACAGTCTCGCCAATTTGTATTACTACGAAAACGGCGTGGAAAAAGATTTGTCGCAGGCGTTTTTGTGGTATCAGAAATCATCTGCACAGGGACAACCTTATGCGTCGTATGCGATTGCTCAGATGTACAATAAGGGTGAATATGTTACTCAAAATGAAGATACGGCACAAAGGTATTACAATGCCGCATTATCCGGTTTTCTTGAACTCGAAAGCAAGGATCAGGCTGATGATAACCTATATTACAAACTTGGTTCTATGTTTAAAAAGGGACTCGGAACAGACATCAATATGGATAAGGCTATAGATTACTTCAAACGATCTGAAGAAATGAATAACAAGAATGGGTTGTACGAGTACGGAAAGGTGCTTCTGCTCGGAGAAAATATTCCACAGGATATTGAAAAGGCTGTAAAGCTACTTGAAAAAGCAATAAAGCTTGAGAATATCAATGCAAAACGTTTTCTTGCCCTTGAACTTATTTCGGGTGAGCATTTAGATCAGGACATTGACAAAGGACTTGCTATGCTTACAGAGTGTGCCGACAGCAGAGACGCTTATGCCTGTTACAAGCTTGGCAAGATATATTTCAAGGGCGATATCGTGTTGCAGGACTTGGATAAATCAGAGAAATATTTGCTGTCAGCCGAAGATAACGAATTCACACAGTATGCTTTCGGTATACTTTATTTGCAAAAAGAAAAGTATGATATTCTAAAAGCCGTAGACTGCTTTGAAAAATCCGCAGATAAGAATATGTGGTCAAGCTATCAGCTCGGCAGGCTTTATCTTTTCGGAGCAGAGGGACTTGAGAAAGATAAGACAAAAGCAGTAGAGTGGCTCACTAAATCCGCAGACAACGGCAACGAAGTTGCTCAGAATATGCTTAACCACCTTGACAATCTTGAGAATACCATGTTGGCAAATACAATCTTTGGTTTATTCGCAAATTTTAGTAGGTGCATTGAAGAGGACTATATTCAGAAGTATAAGGCAGTCAGACGGACGGTAGACAGTAGGCTGCGGAGAATGATACATCGGAAGAAACAGTCGCTCGGAATTAAGGATGATCAGTCGCAGAGTTATGAGCAATCATATTAACTGATAGTCCTTTAGTATTTCTTGTTATGGAACGGATATACTAACGAAAAAGGAGGCGTTTACAATGGCAGTATCACACAGAGGCGCAATTTCATTCGGTTTAGTCTATATTCCTGTCGGTTTGTATACGGCAACGCAGGATAACGATATACACTTCAATCAGCTTTGCAGAGAGGACGGCAGCAGAGTAAAGTACAAAAAGGTTTGCACATCCTGCGGAAAGGAGATCTCATCAAAGGATATCGTAAAAGGCTTTGAGTACGACAAGGATAAGTTCGTGATTATGACAGATGAGGATTTTGAAAAGGCGAAGTCCGAAAAGGATAAGACTATTCATATCCTGCATTTTACTGATTTGAATTCTATTCGCCCTATTTATTATGATAAGACGTACCACGCAGTTCCCGAAGCCGGAGGAGATAAGGCGTTTGAATTACTTCGTAAAGCAATGAAAGATGAGAATAAGGTCGCTGTCGCCAAAACCGTTATGGGTACAAAGGAAAAATTGCTTACGCTTATTCCTACAGACGACGGTATACTGATTGAAACCATGTTTTTCGCCGACGAGGTAAAGCAAGTTCCGAAAGAGCCTGCACATCCCGAATTAAACGAAGCGGAACTGACTATGGCGAAAACGCTGATCAACACAATGGTCAAGGATTTTGAGCCGAGTTTATACAAGGACGAATATCAGTTCAAGCTGCGTGAAATCATTGAACAGAAGATCGCAGGCAAGGATATTGTTGCCTCCACTCCCGATGTTCAGGTCAATGTCATTGACATTATGGAGGCTCTCAAGCAAAGTCTTGCCCAGGCAGGCGTAAAGAATGACTGATATCTGGGAAACAAAAAATATCAGACCGATGCTGATCGGCACAGAGGGACAACCCTTTGACAGCGATGAGTATATCTACGAATTAAAGCTTGACGGCGAACGCTGTATCGCATACCTTGACAGAGACAAAACGATTCTGAAGAACAAACGAAATATCTTAATGCTGCCGAAAGTACCGGAGCTTGCAGAAATTCATAAGAATGTGAATGTCCGCTGTATTCTGGACGGAGAGCTTGCGGTCATTAAGGACGGCAGACCGGATTTTTTTGAAATACAGAAACGCAGTATGATGAGCAATCCCGTAAAGATAGATATGGCGGCGAAGAAATATCCTGCATGTTTTACTGCGTTTGATATTCTGTATTATGAGAACAGACAGGTAACGGACTTGCCGCTGACTGAAAGAAAAGAACTTCTACAGAAAGCGGTAATATCGGAAAACGGCAGATTTGCAGTATCGAGGTTTATTGAGAAAAACGGTATCCAATTCTATGCCCTTGCCGAACAGCAGGAATTGGAGGGTATCGTTGCGAAACGTAAGGACAGCAAGTATTACTTTGATAAGCGGACTAAGGACTGGATCAAAATTAAGTATTTGCAGGACGATGATTTCGTAGTTTTGGGCTATGTTCCGAAAGAAAACAGTATGAACAGCATTATCCTCGGACAGTACAGTAATGGTCAGCTTGTTTACAAGGGTCATGTTACTCTGGGAGTTGGCGGAGAACCATTCAGAAGAATAAAGACTTTAAATAAAACAGATTGTCCTTTTTCTGAAATTCCGAAAGGCAATGAAAATGCTGTATGGGTAACTCCCGAACTTGTATGTACAGTAAAATATATGATGAAAACCGAAAGCGGCGGTATGCGGCAGCCTGTTTTTAAGGGGCTGAGAGAAGATAAGTCACCGGAGGAATGTATTGATAATATTACTTGAAAAGACGCATATACTAATTACAGATTGGAGTTGATAAAATGTCAAAGGATTCACAGCTTGATCCCAAAGAAGTCAGAAAGATGAAAGCCAAAGGCGGTCATACAATGGCTGAAAGCGCTTTGGACGGCGAGAGCAGAAACAATAAAAAGCAATCCGGCAACCGTCATAAATGCGGTAACGATAAGTAGTAAAAGAACAAGGAGTATATTGTGTGAAACACTCCTTGTTTTTATATATAAATATCTCATAATTTAAGAGTAATATTAAGACAAAACAAACCATTGCCGTTATTTATATCAAAAGTTCCGTTATGCTTGTTAACAGAATTTCGTATATTGTTAATACCAAACCCATGATGTATTTTATCGTCTTTGGTTGTTTTAAGATCGTCATTTTCCTCATTTGTGGGATTACTGATTGAAATAAATTGATATCCCTGTTGTATGTTCAGTTTTATGTCAATTACTTTATGTCCGCCGATCTTACCGCAGGATTCTATGGCATTGTCAAGAGCGTTAGAAAAAATAACGCATAGATCGATGGGATCAAAATCGTGCGTAAACAAACCGTCCAAGCATATTTCTGTATCGCATTCCTTTGCAAACTCAGCTTTTTCTGTAAGGATTGAGTCTAAAATATTATTTCCGCTTTCATACGGTTTTTCTGTCATGGTTTTGGAATTAGATAATTTATTTATGTACTGAACAGCTTCCTCGTTCTTATTTGATGAGATCAAAGCTGATACACATTGCATATGATTAATGTAATCGTGTCTGAAAGAATGAAATTCTTTCTTCATATCGTCTAAGGCTTTATAATGTCGGAGCTGAGTATCTATCTGTTTTAAAAGCAGATCAGATGTGTCTTGAAAATACTTTTTTGACATACTGTTTATAAACAGCAGAAACATGATTGCAAACATTACTATCATTAAAATGAGTAGGAAGAATTCTGAAAATCCCTTTTGAACAGAAATATTGTCTGTTTCAAAGGAAATAAGCGTAACGACTCCTTCCATAATAAAGACACATAAAAGCATCAATATTCCCACCGCTTTAGACGTTGACTTAAATGCAAATCTTAAATTTTTAAACTGCTCTTTTTTATATAAAAAGCAAATCAAGCCAAGAACAAACAGCTGAAATATCATTGAAGTGACCTTGTTTATTGTCAATTCGTTTAAATTCGAGGCTGTAAGCTTAAATATCCATAAGGCACAGCTTTGCATGAGTGAATCCAAGGATATCAGCAGCAAAGGCATATAGAATGAAATAAACCTTATTTTTTTAGTGAAGATAAACGGAAAAACCAAAAAACGCAGATAATATACGGCAAGCAGTACTGTCATCATGAATTTTGATGATTCTGCAAAATATGAACTGAAAATCAGAGTATAACTTCCATGAACAACCGATACGGAGAGCGATTTAATCCAACCGGGTTTAAATTCTTCCAAATCAGCAGATTTGCTTATGAGAATCAGGTTAACAAGCAGAAGCAAGTCCGAGATAATAAAGACGGCATTTGAGATTACAGTGTTCATTATATCAGTCCTTTGTGTTATATCTTACTATGTATTCCTGAAAAGCTTTTTTGAAATCGGTCAGATACCTTCTGCTTATGGAAACACGTTCGTTGTTATCAAAATAGATAGTTTTATTATCGTGATTTCTTATGTGGAGAAAGCTTACTATACATGACCTGTGAGAACGTGTAAATCGGTCTTTGGGAAGCATCTTTTCAATCTCCTGCATATATCGGCAGCATTCAAGTTGATTGTCAACAGTTCGTATTATAGTGTGCTTGTCTTTTGATTCGACATAAATAATTTCAGATAACCTGACTTTCCACGAACCGTCGTTAGTGTTCAATATGAGAAAATCATCTGTTCTGACAGAATCAAGATAATCGTCGATAGATTTAAACAGATCTTCTTTTTTTATCGGCTTTAAAAGGAAACGAAACGTATTTACCTCAAAGGACTGAAAAACGATTTTAGGAAATGCGGTGAGGAAAATAATAGTAACGTCTGAATTTTTTAATCGCAGACGTTTGGATGTTTCCAATCCGTCAATATCGTCCATCTGATAGTCCATAAATATAATGTCAAACTTCTCAGTACTTGATAAAAGGTCATATCCGGTTTTAAAATATGTAGTTAAAATCGGCTCTTTTTTTAATGTGGAATATTCGTTTAAAAGCGTATATAATTCTTCATATAAAATTATTTCGTCATCACATACGGCAATCTTCATAATTTCGCCTCCCTTTGCTTTTAATTATAACATAGAACTATTAAAATATCAAGTAAAATTTTACAATAAAATCACGCTTAAACTACCGCTCGCGCCGAATTTACGACCGTATTTCAGATATCTGTAGACGAATTGAATAAAAAGATTTATACTACCCCCGAAATGAAAAAACGGGGAGGGATATCAAATGTGGAGATACATCTGGCAGATCATTTTTAAGTAATAGGATGAGATAGTTATGGAAATAATTGAAAAGCAATATTTATCTGTTGAATCGCTGCTGTCATATAGGACAAGATCAACATACAGTAAACTTGATAAGTTGATCGAGCATATATTGGAAAGTCTGAAATTTCTTGAAATGGAACGGACAGGAAATATCATTTTTTCTCTGAAAGAAAATACCTATGGAACGGATGAAACAATACTTGACCTTGAATTTTTTGTTCCTGTCAGCAAGGAGTTTAAAAGCAACGAGTTTTATGTTTATAAGCCGCAGCTTATGCTTTTCAACGCAGTGAGAGCAAGACACTCCGGAACTTATGACACGTTAAAAAATTCACGTAAGAAAATGCAAACATATTTATCCCGGAAGTGTTATCAACCGATAACAGATTTTTACTATTACATTAATAACAGCAATTTAGTGGATATTTACGTAGGGATCAACGGTAATATTGTTTGATATTAGGCGGACAAATTTTTGTCCGCCGTTTCCTTTTTTACGACAAATTCTGAGTCAATATGACCGCTTACGCCGAATTTATGACCGTATTTCAGATATCCATAGACAAATGACATTGTTTATGGTATTTTTTAACGGAGTTTGATCAACAAAATTCATATAATATTCGAGGATTTAAGGAGGAATTTATGGGCAGATTTTTTTCATTGGTTCAAATAAAGAATAACGGCAGCAGAGAACAGTTTTTAAAAGCATTTTGTGATGTAATGAAAAAACGAAGTCTTGTGCCATGCTCTGAGAAAGAATCAAGCGTAAGTTATATTCTTGCTTTTTCAGAAAGCGGGAAATGGGTAACACTTGCTTCTAAGGAGTACAGGGACAATCCCAAACAGGTCAAGGACGACGCCAAACAGACAGCTGCGGAAATGAAAACAAGCAGTTTCAGCATGGATGTTGTAGACAGCGACTGGACGTATATTGAACTGCATACCGGGGCTGATGTCCACGATACGGTGATGGTGGGACGTTCCGAGTTTGACGAAGAACATTCGCCGAAAGGCAGACGTGAATGTTGGGAGCCGATTTTAGCTCCGGGAAAAACGTGGGAACAGATCTCTGAAATATGGAACAAGAACGAAGTCTTTGTTGAGGACGCTTTGTACGAAGCAGCTTCCGTGCTGGGAATTGAGCCGAAATATATGGTTTCTGATTATGAGGATTTTGAAAGCAAAGCAGACAAAGATACAAATATTATTCCGATGTTTTTCAAAAAGAAGAATGAAAGAACCCTGTCTTTGAATGCCGCATTTAAACAGGTTTTCGGAGAAGCTCTTGAACCGTTGGGTTTTGTAAAAATAAAAGTTGCTAAACTTACTTACTTTGTACGGGTGGTAAATGATGAAATACTGCATATTTTGACATATCGAGAGCTTCGGACACGAAAAACAGGTTATAAGTCTTTTGAAATTTTAGGTGGAGTTGTTTCACTTTATAGGCGAACGATAGATTTTACAAAGAGTCCGGAGTGTTGGCTGAAAAACAATCATCATTATTACTGTTCATTAAATCCTGAGATTGATGATGATGTAATGGAAAGTGCAGTCCAATATGTATGTGATGTATGGGGAAAAAGTATGGATTGGTTTGTTCGTACTGAGTCACTTGAAGGAGCTTTTAGCAAAAGTATAGTACACTTTTTATATAAATCAGACGACATTTATGGTATGAAAAATGCATTTAATGTAACCCAAAACGTTATGCTGCCGATTTTTGATGAAGCAATCAATCTCAACAACTGCATAGAGCATTTTTACAAACTTGGAACCCCAATGGATATTTGCTGCGATTTAGAGGAATTTAACACAAAACCTCATTATTACTATTCCGAAGGTCTTTTACTGATAAAGACAGGTTACAAAGGTGATATTACGCCATATATGGAAAATATTCTTGCAATGAAAGTAAAAGAAGTTGAGAAAGGCCTTTCCGGCCTTTCCGGAGCAACAGATATTAATGACTACAAAAATAGATTTCGTCAGAAGGTACAACAGCAAATTATCATTCGTGACCAAATGTTGAATGATGCAAAACTAAACACAAAGGTAACGGCAGAATTAAAGAAGCGCAGAACAGACAATATTCGAACTCTTAAATCGTTTGGGTTAGAAATATAAAATGAAAGGCTGGTTATTATGCATCAAAAATTTTTAAAATTAATTTCATTTATGTTGGTAGTATCACTATTACTATCAGTGGTAACAACATCAAATTTTCCTTCTTTGATTGTTTCAGCAGAAGAAAGTATATCAGAAGACAATAGAACTGAAGAAGAATCGAAAGAGGATGCAGTATTACTAACATCAATAACTGGAGATTGGAATAGGGCTAAAAGAGATGGTATAGTGCCTCCTTATGGTCAGTTCCATCATGATGTTCAAGATCATATTATTGATAAATATAAAAAAGATAATATTACAGATGAACATACAGTTACCTTTAAATCTGGACAAGCTCCAGTTGGAAACAAAACAGGAACTGGAAGAGCTGATTTATATTTTGAGGATGTTGAAAACGATATTGCTTATTTTTGGGAAGTGAAACCAGGCTCTTATTTGGAACCTTCCAAAATGATTGAAGGTCTAACTCAACTCGACAGGTATGTAAATAATACTTTACTGGAAGATGGGATAACCGAACACAGATATGGTAATACACCTTATAGTGATGAAAATATTTCATATATTAAGGGTGATCTTAGCTTAACGGATATTTATAAAAAATTTAGTTGGAAACTTGGTAATATTGATATAAGTCAACTTGAGGGTCTTGATATTAGTTTTGATGGTATTTATGACACATCTCATAAGTATGTGATTTTAATTGCATATCTTCCAAGTGGATTAATACTTTACTGGTTTATACGAATTCCAGATTATAAACTTGACAATCTGTCTGATGTTCCCGATCTGTCACCATTTTGGTGGTTATTTGGATCGACATTTTTAAGTCATTGGTATCAAATTAATCAAAATCTTGGTAATGGTTCTGGTCTCGCTCCATCGCCAAGTTTTGTACCAAGTTTTGCACCGGACTTTGCGCCAAGTTTTGCGCCGGACTTTGCACCAAGTTATTCACCAAACTATTCACCAAGTTATTCTTATGCAAATGAAAGCGCAAATCAAGAAATCTTACAGCGTGAATTAGAATTATGGGAACAAGAGAAAAGCAGCAGTACAAGTATAGATACAGCAACGGTACTAAAGTATAGTATACCAGCTTTAGGTGGATTATGTGCAGCTGCTGGTATAATTAAATTGGCAACATCCGGCAAGCTTGATAGTGTTTCAAAATCAATTTCTGCGGCATGTACAACACTTATGATTACACTAAATCCAATTGTAGCAAGTGCTGAAAGTGTTGAAAACCCAGAAGAAGTAAATAAAGCTGTTGATGATTTTCTTTTAGCTGTGGAAGTTTTTATGGGAGAAGAATTTGCAGAAGAATTAAGACAAGCATTGCTTGCAAATGACGCAAAAAAAATAGATGAATTAATGAAAGAAATTCAAGAGGAATCCGGTAATTATGACAGAGCAGGCAAAGCCCAGCCACCCCGTGATCCTCTCATAATAGACTTAGGCGAATCAGGCATAGAACTGCGTTCACTTGAACACGGTGTAAATTTTGACCTTGACAATAACGGATTTGCAGAGAAAACAGCATGGATAGGTACAGAGGACGGGTTTTTAGCGTTAGACAGAAACGGAAACGGAAATATTGATAACGGCGGAGAGCTTTTCGGAGATCAGGTAATTCTTAAAGACGGTTCAAAATCCGAATCTGGCTTTGAAGCACTTGCAGAACTTGATGATAACAGCGATGGAATAATTGATAATAATGACATTGCTTTTGCTGATCTAAGAGTGTGGATAGACGCTAACCATAACGGAAAATCCGAATCAAATGAACTTAAAACTTTAAATGAAACAGGCATTGTTTCTATTAGCCTTGAACATTCGGAAGTCAGCTTTGTAGATGAAGAAACAGGTACGCGCATTGCAGAATCAGCAAGCGTTACAATTAACAAAAACGGAACTGTATCGATGGTGGATATCAGCGAGTTCTGGTTCCCTGTAAATTCATCTGATACAACTCAGGACGGCGTGGTTACAGCGGGTAATGTCCCAAATATAATTCAGGCTATCAATGATGATGAAAGCGGAGAATTACTTGAACTTTGCTATCGATTCAGCGAATCTACGGATATAACTATGAAACGCTACTGCCTGAAAAAGATTCTTTATAAATTAACAGATTCCGAAAGTATTTCAATCAACAGCCGAGGCGGCAATATCGACGCAAGAGATCTGCACGTGATCGAGCAGTTCATGGGACGTGATTTTGAGGGTGTAGGAGGTTCAAATCCGAACTCTAATGCAGCTTCAATATTAAAGGATATATATACAAACATAGAAAATCAGTATTACAATATTCTTAATATGTACTGTGGTCTTGGCGGCTATCTGAATGCAGTTTACGAATACGAGGACGAGAATGGCAACAAGAATCTAAACTTAGAGTTCTTAAATTATATATTTGATGAAAAAGCTGCTGAGGGAGAAAATATTGATTACTTAGTATATGACCTTGGCGTTTATCTCAAGTCGTACGATAAGATCAACGGAACATCATGCTTTACTGATTACAGTAATCACTATTCAGAGAATTATGCGGATATTGTTGAATCAACAATATCAGGTAACACATATCTTGGCACAGAAGCTAATGATTCGTATAGCGGTACAAGCAAAATTGATTTCATTTTCGGTGAGAACGGTAACGATAATCTCCGTGGCGGCAACGGAAACGACGCTATTAGTGGTGGAGCAGGCAACGATATCTTGTACGGAGATTCAGGCAGCGACATACTTATTGGCGGCGAAGGCAGCGACACTCTCGACGGCGGAACAGGTAATGACACACTGAAAGGCGGCTCTGGTGACGATACATACATTTTCGCAAAGGGCTATGGAAACGATACAATAATCGACTCCGAAGGATTGAATACTCTCAGATTCAAGGGACTTAAACCAAGCGATATTCTTGTAAACGGCACAGATGAATACGATGCAGCTATAACAATAAAGGGTACAAACGATACTCTTGTTATCAAGGATTTCCGCAAAGGTGAGGAATACCGTAATTACGATCTTGAATTTAACGGAGTTAAAATGCACGTTACCGATAAGGGCAGTCCGTTCAGACATATCTACGGCGGTAACGGCGACGATGTCCTCAAGGCAGTTGTAGATGATTCAGTTATGCACGCTTTCGGCGGTGACGATACCGTTTACGGCAGCAAGGGTGACGACATTATCTATGGTAACGAGGGCAGCGATACCATTTATGCAGGAAACGGAAACGACTTTGTTTACGGCGGTGCAGGAAACGATATTATTGACGGGGGCGAGGGAAACGACTTACTCTATGGAGGTTTCGGAGACGATACATATATTTTCGGCAAAAATTGCGGTACAGATGTAATAAACGATACCGAGGGTACTTCTGTTATCAAGCTCACGAACGAAGTTTCTCTTGCAGACCTTCGTATCGATTCGGTGGGCGAAGATGTTGTTATCAGTATAAGGGATACCGACGATAAACTCATAATCACAGACTTTAAGCAAAATCCCGATAACTATGTTCTTCGTATAGGAGATGAGGAAATCTCCGTTAAGGATAACATTACAGCAGAAGAAAAAGAGTTCCTTTCGGGTTCGGAAAACTACGACTATATCGTTAATGAGAATAAAACGGTTATCGCAGGCGGAGAAAGCGGAGACAGAATAATCGGTTCCGGCATGGACGAGTATATACTCGGAGATTCAGACAGCGATCAACTTCTTGCAGGCGGCGGAAACGACGTGATTTTCGGAGGTTCGGGAGACGACTACATTAACGGCGGAGACGGAGACGATATAATTGACGCAGGAACAGGCAATGACTTCATTGACGGCGGCAGCGGAAACGACATATATATCTTCAAGCCGGGATACGGCGCCGACTCCATTATGGACAGTGAGGGTGTTAACACTGTTATGTTCGGAGACGGTTTCATCGCCGGAGGCATCAAGGCATACCGTTCCAATTGGAACGATATTCTCATTACCTTTGACGGCTTTGAGGATACTCTTACCATTAAGAATTACTGCATCAGCAAGGAGGCAAGAAACTTCACACTTGTATTTGCCGACGGAACTGTCGTAGAAGCAGCAGATCAGAACAGTCCTCTCAGAACTATTTACGGCACTGACGGCAGCGAGTATATGATCTCCATTTATGAGGATGGCATTACAAAACTCGGTCAGGACGGCGACGATCAGCTTGTAGGCAGCAACGGAAACGACTTTCTCTACGGAGATAAGGGCAGCGACAGACTTACAGGCAACGCAGGAAACGATGTTCTTGACGGCGGTGAAGGCAATGACTTCCTTTACGGAGGCGCAGGCAACGACACATATATTTTCAAAAAAGGCTACGGTACAGATACTATCGACGACGGCGAAGGGACGAATACTATTGAGATTTACGGATATTCAGCAAATCAGATAAAGGCTTACCGTACAAACTGGAACGATATTACCGTTACCTTTGAGGGTTCTGATGATAAGCTTGTGATCGAGGGATTCTTCACTTCCGAGGCAAACAGAAATTTCTATCTTACGTTTAACGGCGGTTCTAAGCTTCACGCAACCGCGTCCAACAGTCCTCTGAGGACTATTTACGGAACTGAAAACAGCGATTACATCGCAGCTATGGACGACAGGGGTGTAACTCTTATCGGAGAAAACGGCAGCGACAGCCTTAACGGAGGAAACGGCGCAGATAAGCTGTACGGAGGTATCGGAGACGATCAGCTTTACGGAAGCGGCGGAAACGATATTCTTGACGGAGGCGAAGGCAGCGATTATCTATATGGCGGATCAGGAAATGATACATACATCTTTAATATCGGTTACGGCACAGATACCATCAGCGACAGCGAGGGCGTCAACACGATCTCATTCGGCAGCGGTATTTCGGCGGATATGATAACAGTTTACAGAACAAACTGGAATGATCTTACCATTACATTCGAAGGTATTGAGGACAAGCTGATCATTCAGGGTTACTTTACATTTGAGGATAACAGAAATTTCAATGTGAACTTTGCAGACGGAACAAGATATGCATATGACAGTGAAGAAAATCCGCTGAAACAGGTACACGCAACAGAATATGACGACTGGATGTCCGCATGGAGTGATAACGGTGTTGTCATTCACGGTGACGGAGGAAATGATACGCTTAACGGCGGAGAAGGAAACGATGTTCTGGACGGAGGTGTTGGCAGCGACTATCTATATGGTGGCAACGGAAACGACACATACATATTCGGAATAGGATACGGATCAGATATTGTTGAAGATAATGACGGTGAAAACAAGATCGTTCTCAACGAGATTACGTTGGATATGATAACATTCAGTATTAATGAAAACGGTTATCTGATAATTTCTATCAATGACAGCGAGGACGTTCTTACAATCAAGAACTTTAATTCTGAGTTATTTGCATTTGAATTTGCTGACGGAATTATCGGAACTGTAAATGCTGATACAGCTGAGTTTACGCAGACCATCTTAGAAGATTAATCCAGCGAATTAAATAAGCTTAAATATAAAAAAGCGGCTTCATCGGTGAAGTCGCTTTTTTTATACAAATAAGAAATTAAACCGTCAGACTAAAAAAATACCAAGTATATATAGCTTAAAAGGCGCGTACTTTCGGAGGTACGCGCCTTTATTTCGCATATTCAGTTACTATGCGAAACATATTTTAGCTTGTTTTTATGCTGATTTAAATACTATTATATCACAAATTCAAATTAATGTAAACCTTTTTTCGAAGAAAAAATCATAAAATGCGCAAAAAAATACTGAAAACTAAAAAATAAACCGTCAGAAAATCAGTCAGATTGGAGGAATGTTAATGGCTAAAAGAGGAAGTAATATCTATAAACGCAAGGACGGCCGCTTTGAAGGCAGGGTATCTGTTGGATATAAAGAAAACGGAAAGACGAAATACCGCTACGTTTACGGTCACAGCCTTGCCGAGGTCAAGGAGAAAATGGCACAGGTCTATTCGGGAAAGAATACACAGGAACAGTCTAAAAATAAAATGATTGTCAGGGATATCGCAGAGCAATGGCTTGCTGAGAAAAAGCTGACGGTCAAAGCGGCAAGCTATACAAGTTACCGTAATCTGCTCAATAATCATATTTATCCGGAGTTTGGGGGAATTCGGTATACCGCGCTTACCAAGCAAATGTTAAACAGATATATGTCCGAACTGCTCGTATCGGGCAGAGAGGACGGCAGCGGAGGACTTTCGGTTAAGACTGTAAGAGATGTGATCGTTGTTCTGAAATCGGTATGCAGCTATGCTCATAATGAGTATAACTTTTCAAATCCTGCCGAGAACATTAAGCTGCCAAGAATAGAGAAAAACAGCGACGAGCAGGCTGTTTTGGACAAATACGAAAGAATAAGACTTAAACAGTATCTTATGTATAATCCGGATAGAACCAATATAGGTATCTTGCTTTGCCTGTATACCGGACTTCGTATTGGAGAACTCTGCGCCTTAAAATGGCAGGATATCGATTCCCAAAATGAACAGATCAGCGTAACCAAGACGATTCAGCGTATCTCTTATGATGACGGTACGACGGAGATCGTTGTAGGTTCACCAAAAAGCGTCACATCCGTTCGTGATGTGCCAATACCTGAATTTGTATGTAAGGAGCTGATTAAATTCAAAGGTTCGGCGCATTCATATATTTTATCCGGATACGGAACACCTGTTGAACCGAGAACTATGCAGAACAGGTTCAAGTCAGTTCTTAAAAAATGCGAAATTCGTGATATGAATTTCCATTCGCTCAGACATACCTATGCAACTATGTGCGTTGAAAAGGGGTTTGATCCAAAAGCATTAAGCGAGCTGCTCGGTCACGCTGACGTTTCAATTACCATGAACCGCTATGTGCATTCTTCTGCCGAAATTAAGAGGAAATACGTGAGCCGTCTGAATTTTTCGGCATGATTTAAACCGTCAAATTTACAGTCAAAATAATAGAAAACCTGCGTATTTGCGTGGGTTTTCTTGCCTTTTGCTGATAGTAACTGAATATGCGAAAAAGTACTTCAACCATAAATATTATACCCGAAAATAAATGAAAATGCATATCAAGGAAGTAATTTGATGAATATTGACTCAGCTAAAAAGGAAGTGAAAGCGTTTAAAAGAATTGATGAGCGTTACAATGAAGTATATAAACGATGTATAGAATTGTGTCCCGATATGAGGAATTTGGTAGAACAAATAAGTCATATAAATCCGCCAAGAGCAAACGAATATAAGGAATTGTATCTGCGAAAACAAAACGGTGATTCCAAAGCCACAAACAGAATGATTGAAATGTATTTGCGTACAGCGTTGAGATTTTCACTCGATGCAGCCGAGAAAACCTCTTTGCCGTTGGACGAAATATTTTCCGAGGCAGTGATAGGACTTGCTGAATATGTCCAACGATACGATCTTCAAAAGAATAGATTGTTTTCAAGCTATATTATTTCGGGAATCCATCAAGGTATTAACGCATATATCCGTCAGAACAGCAGTTATATCCCCTTGCCTGCGCAGTTTGCCCAAACCGTAGAGATAGTAAAAGCCGAAAAGGAAAAATACAGTTCGGACTCATATTACTATATGTCTAAAAAAATAAGCGAGGTAACAGGGCTCAAGCTGAAAGAGGTGGAATTGGCTCTTTACTATACCGAACCGCCCATTTCCTACGAGGACTACTGTAAACACAGGCATAACATTGCTTATAACGGAGAAAAATATATTATTGATCGTATTTATTGGAAGAATGTCAAGGAAACATTTAAAAACGTTATAAGCGCCTTGACCGAAAGAGAACAGAAAGTGATTCGGCTGAAATATGGATTAAGCCTTTGCGGAAAGCATTCGGTTAAGGAAATTGCTGATATGTTTTATGTAGATAAAGAACGAATAATAAGCATCGAAGAAAAAGCCCTCAGAAAATTAAAACGTAACGAGGAAATAAGAAAACTATGGGAGTTGTAATCATATAATTTTTTTGATATAATAATTAACAGAAAGGAGCGGTGCATATGACAGTAGACACCAAAGAAATAGTAACAACTATCGGATATATGATCGGTGTGAAAAAGAATATATTGGAGCAATGCTTCGGCGAAGAGTATCACGAACTTTTGCAGACTTTGTACGTCAATAAGGAAACTTCGATAATCAGGTATTTGTGTAAGCTTCGTACAACGCTTATGCAGAAATTCAAAAAGACCGACGATGAAATGAGGTTTAATCTGAAAAATCTCAACAGTATGGACTTTTACGATCAGGATAATATAAAGCAGCTTGAAAAATGGGGATTTGAGATAATAAAACCAAATTACCGCTCTGAAAAATATATGCTTGACCTTGCAGGGCTTATTAGCGCAAATATTGATAACTGCTTCGAGTTGTTCCCCGATTGGGTAAACTGGAACTACATTAAGGATTTATTTGTAATACCTCAGTATACGAAAAAAGGCGTTCTTAAAAGTGAATTCAACATATATATGAAAAATATAGAATACTATCCGTTTCAGATGTATATTCATTGGAAATCCGAAGATCACGGCAGCATACTTTATACGGACGGTAAATTTTTAGGTATAATATATAGGCAGCATAACGATATTTTTACCGATTTTACAAAATACAAGGACGCTCACAGCGAAACAAAAAATAATATATATGATTTTATTGACCGCAGCTACAAAACGGCAATTGCAGTCGACTGCGAAAATTCGGACGTATATAAGCTGTACAGCGTTCTGAAAAATCTCAATCAGGATGAATTATCGAAAATAGAAAAAATAGTTTTATATGACGATTATCATACGACAAGCGGATGGGACTGGCTTGAAAAATTCACTAAAATACCGATAGAACACATAGAAGTCAACCGGGTCACCGATCAGAAATCATTGGTAGATATAAAGATGACGGCGGGAGTGTGTACCGATTACTATGAAAATAATATAACGTCCTTTATTTTAGTATCGAGCGATTCCGATTACTGGGGATTCATATCAACCCTTACAAAAGCGGAGTTCTTGGTAATGTATGAACATTCCAAATGCGGACAGGCTATCAAACGAGCGTTGTCGGAGCATAATATTTACTACTGCTCCATAGACGACTTCTGTTCGGGTAATATTGAAGAACTGAAAAAAGCGGTATTGTTCAGCTGTCTTGAAAAATATCTGCCCGAAATCATCAGCCTAAACGGAAAGGAACTGGTAAGGAAAATTTATGAAGAAGCAAGGATCAGCGCAAGCGAAAAGGAAATGGAAAATTTCTACGACAGATATATAAAGACGTTAAGGCTCAGAGTTGATAACGACGGTAATTTTACTGTAGAAATCTGCAAGTAAGGGTGACGCAGCTTGGATAAAATAAATTATGAAGAAATTTATGATCATTGCAAAGCTATCTGCCCGGAAATGCAAAGCGTAATTGAATATGTACGTAATATTTCTTCTTCAAATAAAGAAATAAAAAATACCGTCGACAGACTTAAAGGCGGAGATATGTCCGCAGTAAAAAGATATATTGAGCTGTACATGAAAAAAGCGCTGATGTATTCATTGGCAGCGGCAAAGCAGAGCGGACTGCCTTTGGACGAGCTGTTTTCAGAAGCCGTGTCTGTGGCAGCACAGCGAGCCGTAGATTTAGCGGAACATAATATAAAGAAGGTTACTTTAATGTCTTCAATGTCTTCCGATATAAAAAACAGACTTCAAAAATATATATTTGAATACAATGATTTCTCACGATATGAAATATCAGAACTTAAAGTCGGCTATGACGGAGAAAAACTTATGCTCAAAAAGATATGTACGCCTGAGTTTAACGATCTGCTGAACGAAGCTATGTAAAGTCTGCCTTATAAACATGAGATCATTCTGAATATGAGATACGGAATTAACCGCCGTAAATGCGCAATAAAGCAAATTGCACAGAAATTCAATTTATCGAAGCAAAGTATATATGCTACGGAAAAGAGAGCATTGATTAAATTGCATGAATCAGAAAAATATGCGGAACTGCTCAGTGTATATCTGGATTTTATTTGAATATAGGCCGGGAGGAATGTAAATGCTTTGGTTTATCTTGGGCAGTATATTTGGCGGAACAATAACGCTTTTTACGTCAGCATTATGTTTGGCAGCCAAGCAAAATGACGATATAGAGCAAAATAAAGAAATAGAAAATAAGTATAAGAGATAAACTCAGAAATCAATAAGTGCATACCGCATATACGGTCGCATTTTTCATATAAATAAATGCCGTCTGCTTTTCTTCGGCAGACGGCGCCTCTCTATGTCTATATACCAAAAATGTACGGCAAGTCAGCTGGAGCTGGAACAGAAAATGATCGAATACAGGATATGGTATTCGGATAAATAAAAAATCCGTCTGTTTTCAGGCGGATTTTTCTGTTATTGATTTAAATTACTGCATACTTTGCGGCTTAAATAACGTATCAATTTCTCAGGAGTAGGTTCTTTTCCGTTTTTACAAATTTCTGCCCAGCGTTTTTGTACCTGGGGATCTTTTGACTGCATTGCAGCGTGAATTACAGCTTGTATTTCACGTCTGACCTCTTCCTCTGATACGTTATGTATTTTGGCTACCTGTTTTATTACATTCATAATATGCTGCTCCTTTTATATAACTAATGGTAATCTATATGACTGTTAGTTATTATATCATGAAAACAGTAATAAGTCAATAAAAATAAGACAAAGTCTGTGGTTTTGCACAGACTTTGTAAAAAAACGCTTATTATTCTGCAAATTCAAGCAGAGTTTCTATCACAGCGTAAATACGCTTTTGTTCTTTTGGCGGAAGATTGTTTATTTTATCCAGGACAAGAGAGCTTTTTATTTCATAGCTTGCATTAAGAACGTCGCATAAAAGCATATCTGATGTGATTCCAAGCGCATTTGCAATATTGACCAAAGTATTAAGCGACGGAGTTTTATCGCCTCTCTCAAGCATTCCGATATAATTCGGAGTCAGATCAGCCATTTCAGCAAGTGCTTCCTGTTTTATTCCCTTTTCGATTCTGTATTTCTTTATATTTTGTCCGACAGTTTTCAAATCCATAATATTACCTCACTAACAGTTGTATTCTCTGACTAATAGTATATATTATTTGTTCGGTAATTTACACAAACTAAAAGGAATTTATAACAACTGACAGTTAGATATGACATAGCGGCTTGAAGCCAGTATTTCTTTACAAATCGTTGAAAACATGATATAATGGATACAATTAAATTCAATGAATGTTATCGGCATTAAAAAGTAACAGCGGAGAATAATATGATTAGAATAATGTTTGTCTGTCATGGCAACATCTGTCGTTCGCCAATGGCAGAGTTTATCATGAAGGACCTTGTGAGAAAAGAAAATCTTACATCGCAGTTTGTGATTGCATCAAGTGCAACAAGTACGGAGGAGATCGGCAATCCGGTTTATCCTCCTGCGAGAGCGGAGCTGAAACGTCATAATGTGTACTGTGATGACAATAAATATGCCGTTCAGCTTAAAAAGAGCGACTACGATAAATATGACGTGTTCGTGGTTATGGACTCTAACAATGTGCGAAATATCCGACGCATTTTTAAGAACGATCCCGAAAACAAAATACACAAGTTGCTTGAATATGCAGGCAGAGACAACGATGTTTCTGACCCTTGGTACAGCAGACGGTTTGACACAGCATTTGCGGATATTTACGAAGGGTGTTCCGCCCTGTTAAAAAACTAACGGAGAACAAAAATGTCTGAAAAAACCTACATTGCCATAGATTTAAAATCGTTCTACGCTTCGGTAGAATGTGCCGAACGGGGACTTGACCCTATGATCACAAACCTCGTGGTAGCCGACGAAAGCCGCACAGAAAAAACGATCTGCCTTGCCGTTTCCCCGTCGTTGAAAGCATACGGCATACCCGGACGTGCAAGACTTTTTGAGGTCATACAGAAAGTAAAGCAAGTGAATAATCAGCGTCAAAGGGAATGCAGAGGCTTTCTGTTAGGCGAATCCTATGACGATAACGAACTGAAAATGGATAAGTCACTTGCGGTTTCATATATCGTTGCACCTCCGCAGATGGCACACTATATGGAAGTCAGTACGCAGATATACAACATCTATCTGCGATATATTGCTCCCGAAGATATCCACGTTTATTCAATAGACGAAGTTTTCATTGACGCAACAGGTTATCTGAGCACTTACGATATGACGGCAAGAGAGCTGACAATGAAGCTGATTCGGGAGGTGCTTCAGGAAACGGGAATAACCGCCACCGCAGGCATTGGAACAAATATGTATCTTGCCAAGATCGCAATGGACATTGTGGCAAAGCATATCCCTGCCGATGAAAATGGAGTAAGAATCGCAGAGCTTGACGAAATGTCCTACCGCAGGCAGCTATGGTCGCACCGTCCGCTGACGGACTTCTGGCGGGTGGGAAACGGCTATGCCAAAAAGCTTGAAGAACGCTATATGTTTACAATGGGAGATATTGCAGAGTGTTCAATATACAATGAGGACTTGCTGTACAAGCTGTTCGGAGTAAATGCCGAGCTGCTTATCGACCACGCATGGGGCTGGGAGCCTTGCACTATTGCGGATATAAAGGCGTACAAGCCCGAAAACAACAGTATCAGCTCGGGACAGGTTCTGCAATACCCATACAGCTTTGAAAAAGGCAGGCTTATCGTCCGTGAAATGACCGATCTGCTTGTGCTTGATCTGGTGGACAAGGGGCTGGTGACAGATCAGATGGTTCTGACGGTTGGTTACGATCACGAGGGCGTTCCCGACAACTACAAGGGTACGGTAAGTAAAGACCGTTACGGACGGAAAATTCCGAAATCGGCTCACGGCTCAATAAATATCGGAAGGTTCACTTCGTCTACTAAATTAATTCTTGATAAGGTTTCGGAGTTGTATGACAAAATAGTTGACAAAAGTCTTATGGTGCGGAGAATGTATGTGGTTGCAAATCATGTTGTCCCCGAACAATCCATAGCTGACGAAGAAAGCTATGAACAGCTTGACCTGTTTACGGATTATGCGGCTCTTGAAAAACAGAGGGAAGAAGAAAGTAAGCGGCTTGAACGTGAGGAGAATATGCAGAAAGCCATGCTGAAAATCAAAAAGAAGTACGGCAAGAACGCTATTCTGAAAGGTATGAACTTTGAGGAGGGCGCTACGACGATCGAGCGCAACGGTCAGGTCGGAGGGCATAAGGCGTGAAAATATTTAAGTAGTAAATTCAGGATTTGAAAAGTTATATTATGAAAGGTGCTGGATAAATACAAAATGAGAATAGATTTTTTTGAAACAAATAATGGAATGGATACACGCGCTGTCGGTGCAGGCGTATATATGATTGAGCTTGAAAATAGAATAACCAAAAATAAAGTTTGCCTATATATAGGTGAATCCGTATGGATCGCATCAAGATGCGGCGTGCATTTATACTCTCTCTGTGAGAATCCAAGTTACTTTGGATTGGAAAAAGATGATATAGAAAATGATGATTTTATTCTGAAGTTTAGTGTCGTAGAAACGATTGACGATAAGAAAAGTGTTCTGGGATGTGGGCAATATAAAGAATTAGAATTAGGTGCTATTAAGGACAATAAACCGCTAACTCAATTAGATACCAGTGATAGACAGATTAAAGATATTGAGAAAAAAGTATTAAAAGTTCAAATAAATTTTATATCTGATTTTTGATTATCCGCATAAACACTATACTTTCAAGCATTTTGAAATATAGGAAAGCACTCATTTTACCACGAATTTACCACGATTGAATGAGCCTTGATATGACGTAAGAATTTGAAAAGGACACCGTATAGTTTGGTGTCCTTTTACATGAAAATCATTAGTCGCTATTGATTGTTATTATACATTTTGTTAATTGTTCTTATTTCTTTTACGTTTTTTACCGAAAATCATGAGTATTGTCCGAGAGTGATTGGTCTTGCGTATGGTTAACCCTAAAGTTATGGAAATAAGACTTAGAAGCAAACTTAAGAGTGTGTTGATAGTGCATTATCTTAAAATTTTGTATAATAGGAATTGAAGTTAAATTAGATGCTAAAAATTTG
>ERZ834722.679-NODE-679-length-36572-cov-3.532218_pt1 | contig 36572 bp, 27 predicted proteins | sample MGYA00519576_ERZ834722 | MGnify/ENA primary metagenome ERZ834722 (study PRJEB31850, sample SAMEA3708759) | human gut metagenome | biome: human gut; feature: human-associated habitat; material: faeces | place: China | collected 2014 ...
TAATCTTTTTCATCTGGAACTCTGCAATCGTTCCGTCTCTCTTTTCTACCTGAAACATGGAATCCCTCCTGTTAATTCAACCGTTTCTGCAAGGCCTTTTTAAGGTTCCACTCTTTGCAGTGTCTGAACCATATGATAGCAGAGCATGTTTCTCCCGTCAATAGTAAAAAGTACCATATCTAGTGTGAAATTTTCTAACATCACTAGATATGGTACTTTTACTTGTATTCTGTCCCTTCCATTTTTCGGCGCTGTACGGCGCTTAAAGGGATGTACTGCCGTTTTTAAGCCCGCTTGCCATACCTCTATACCCTCGGATAGATATCCTTCGGTACATAGGCTTTTACGCGGATGCCTTCCGGCAGATATTCTTCTTCGAGCAGAATTCCGTATCCGCGGATCAGTGAAATCGTTCCCGCCTTATCGTACGGATAGAGGCGCTCGATATAGATTTTTCCCTCCATCATCCACGAGGAGAGTAAATTTTTGAGGTCTTCGAGTCCCTGTCCTGTTTTGGCAGAGACCGCAAGGCTCGCGTCTGCCCGGAAATCTTTTACAACCATCGGGGCGAGAAGCTTATCCTGCTTGTTCAGCAGGGTGACGATCTTTTTGTCCTCAACTTTCAGTTCCCGCAGCGTATCGTACACGACCTGCATCTGCAGCTCCATCTGCGGATTTGACGTATCCACAACGTGGAGAATATAGTCGGCATACCGTGCTTCCTCCAGCGTACTGCGGAATGCATCGATCAGATGATGTGGCAGCTTATTGATAAATCCAACCGTATCGGTCAGCAGGATTTCCTGTCCATCCGGAAGGGTCAGTGACCGCGTCGTCGTATCCAGCGTGGAAAACAGCATTGCATCTGCCAGAATTTCCGATCCTGTCAGTGCATTTAAAAGACTGCTCTTTCCCGCTGACGTATAGCCTACGAGCGCCGCTACCGGGATTTTGGAACGTTTTCTGCCTTCACGAAGGAGCTCTCTGTGCTGGCGTACTTCCTCAAGCTCACGTTTTAACTGCGTAATACGCGTGCGGATCAGGCGCCGGTCGGTTTCCAGCTTTTTCTCTCCCGGTCCTCTCGTACCGATTCCGCCGCCGAGACGGGAAAGCGATGTGCCAAGGCCGGAAAGTCGGGACGCACGGTACTTTAACTGGGCCAGCTCAACCTGGATTTTACCCTCGCTGCTCACGGCGCGCGCCGCAAAGATATCCAGGATCAAAAGCGTACGGTCCATGATCTTGCATTCCAGTGCTTCCTCCAGCCCTTTTAACTGGATCGAGGAGAGCTCATCGTCGCAGATGATGCCCGTCGCATCGCAGGCGCGCACCAGAATTTTCAATTCCTCTAATTTTCCTTTTCCGATGTACGTTCCCGGATGAATGGCCTCCCGCACCTGCACCAGGCGGCCCTCCACCTTCGCACCGGCGGTGCTGGCCAGTTCCGCCAGCTCGTCGAGCGATTCTTCTGCGTTTGCGCCGCCGTTTTCCTGTACGCCGACCAGAATCACGCGCTCCTGTTCTTCTCTTAAATCAAACAATCCAACTTCCTCCGTCTGTTATCGGTTCTGGAGAAACGTATTTTCCCGCTGCGCCGCGGTGTTTTCCGGGTATGCTGCCAGAAAATCCGCCATCAGCGACTTCGCGGTATCAAAATCCGCCCGTTTTTCATAGGATACAATCTGGTTGAACAGCAGATTTTCCCGGTCGGAATCCTCTGCCGTTTTGAGTCCTTCCTCGATATACGAGAGTGCACTGTCCGTGTCGTTTTCCGCAAGTGCGCAGAGCGCCAGCCCGTTGTTTGCTGCCGCCGCAAAGCCATCTGTCGAAAGATACGAAGAAAACAGTGCTTTCGCCTCGTCGTTCTGACCATTGGAAAGGTAAACCTCGCCGAGCATTTCCATCGCCGCGCTGCTGCCGTCCTTCATTGCCTTCGAGAACGCTTTGACCGCCTCGTCCTGCTCCTCCAGATAGTAGTATGCGCAGCCGATGTTATAATAATCCTCGGTCGTTTTCGACTCAATCTTCACTGCCGCTTCGAGGTAACGGTCTCCGTCCGCCTTCATGCTGCTCTCCTGATACAGCTCGTAAATGTCAAGGCAGAGCTGATAGCTCTCCTTCGTCTCCACTGCCGCATCAAAATCCACCTTCGCCTGCTCGTAATTCTTCTGCAGGAAGTACGCGCGTCCCCTAAGGAACAGCGCATCGGCATCGGCCTTTTCTTCCTGAATATTGGTGCAGATCTCAATGGCTCCATCCAGATCTCCGGCCTGTACGCAGGTTTCCGCCTCGTAATACATGACATCGCGCGAAAACTCCGCGTCTTTGTGCTTCATGCTCGAAAGACTGCTCTTGAAAGCCTCTTTTGCCTTGTCATACTCCTGGCTTTTCAGATAAGCGATGCCGAGCGACCGGTAGCTCTCCGCCAGTCGGTCGCCTGCCTTTACGGCTCCCTCCAGCATCGCAATCGACGTTACGTAGTCCTTCTGTTCGAGCGCCTCGATGCCCTTTTTATAAAGCTTTGAATTTTTATTTTCACAGCCGCCAAGCACCATTGCCGCCGCCAGAAAAAAGATTACCAGTCTTTTTTTCATTCTGTCACAAGTCCTTCTTTATGCATCACAGAAACAACCTGGTCTACGTATTTTGCACACGTTGCGTCGTCCGGTGCTTCCACCATGACACGGATCACCGGCTCGGTGCCGCTCTCTCTTACGAGGATGCGTCCGTCATCGCCCAGGGCCTCTGCTACGTCTTCTATTGCTTTCTGTACTGCCGGGTTGGCCTTTGCAGCTGCTTTGTTTGCCACGCGGACATTCTTTAAGAGCTGCGGGTAAATCACTACCTCGGCTGTCAGGGTGCTGAGCGGGAGTTTCTTATCTATCAGCACTTCCATCACCATCAGGGAGGTCAGGATTCCGTCACCGGTCGTCGCGTGCTTGCTGAAAATGATGTGGCCGGACTGCTCTCCGCCGAGAGAATAGCCGTTTGCCATCATGTTCTCGCACACGTATTTGTCGCCGACTGCCGTCTTCTCATACCGGATACCGGCGCGGTCACACGCTTTGTAAAGACCGAGGTTTGACATGATCGTGGTCACAATCGTATCTCCGTTTAACTGGCCTTTTTCTTTTAAGTATTTACCGCAGACATACATGATCAGGTCTCCGTCTACCACATTTCCCAGCTCATCGACAGCGATGCAGCGGTCTGCGTCTCCGTCGTAGGCAAATCCGACATCGAGGTGTTTCTCTCTTACATATTTCTGAAGCTCTTCGATGTGGGTGGAACCACAGCCGCAGTTGATGTTTGTTCCGTCCGGCTCGTTGTGGATCACATATGTCTTGGCGCCGATGGCATCAAACACGCTCTTGGCTACGGAAGAGCCACTTCCGTTGGAGCAGTCGAGTCCGACTCTCATGTTTTTAAAGGATTTTGTCGGAATCGAGATCAGGTGTCCAATGTAGCGGTTCCTTCCGGCTGCAAAATCCACGGTACGTCCGATGTCTTCTCTCGTTGCGAACGGGATCTTCGGTGTTCCGTCGTCGATGTAGGCTTCGATCTGCGCTTCGATGTCGGCTTCCAGTTTCTGTCCCAGGCCGTTGATGACTTTGATTCCGTTGTCGTAAAATGGATTGTGACTTGCAGAGATCATAATTCCGCAGTCAAAGTTTTCGGTACGGACAACATAGGAAACGCTCGGGGTGGTCGTTACATGCAGCAGATAAGCGTCTGCTCCCGATGCGGTCAGTCCTGCTACCAGCGAATATTCGAACATGTAGCTGGAGCGTCTGGTGTCTTTTCCAATGACGATCTGTGCTTTGTGGTCTTTTCCGAAATACCATCCGAGGAATCTTCCCACTTTATATGCATGCTCAACCGTCAGATCAATGTTTGCTTCTCCGCGAAATCCATCTGTTCCAAAATATTTACCCATGGTATGCTCCTTTCCCCTTTCGGGCAGAAAGCGTGTCTGAAATTTTTTGCAATCATTCAAACACGCTTTTTCTGGTTATTCACTCAAATAACAAAATATCGTAATTAGTCGTACAGCTTCTCGCTGTATACGCCGTCCGCAATCAGTTTGCGGAATGCTTCTGTTACGGAAGCTTTGTCTTCCTGATACGTTACGCCGAACCACTCTGCGTCGGTCGGAAGAACTTTTACTTCTGCTTTTCCTGCGTGCAGCAGCTCGTCGATGTAGATCGGAAGGAGGTACTCGCCTTTTACATCTCCCTCTTTCTGTGCAGAAAGGAATTCAACAAAGCCTTTCTCCAGAAGATCAATGAACTCCGGCTGCAGTCCCCACATGTTCATGGAAACAAGGGAGTTTTTGTCGATCGGATCAACCGTTCCGTCTTCTTTTTCAACGCCTGCGCCCTCTGCGGTCTTTACGATGTTTTTCGTCTCGTTGACACCAGTCAGATTTCCGTTTTCATCAACGACGCAGACACCTCTTGTAACACCGCCGTTGTCACTTAAGGTGTTTCCAAGCACGAATCCTGCCATGGAGATCGGCATAACTTCATCCACATCATGCTCCTGTACGAGGTAGTCGTGCAGTTTTACGAACGGATCTTTTCCGTAATAGTCATCAGCATTGATAACAGCAAACGGCTCTTTTACAAGACCTTTGCAGGCAAGAACGGCCTGGCCGGTTCCCCACGGTTTGGTACGGCCTTCCGGTTTTGCAAAGCCTGCCGGCAGATCATCGAGCTCCTGGAATGCATATTCCACCTCTGTGATTTTGCTGATGCGGTTGCCGATGACTTCCTTAAAATCTTTCTCCAGATCCTTGCGGATGATGAAGACTACTTTGTTGAAGCCGGCTTCCAGTGCATCGTGGATGGAATAATCCATGATGATCTCCCCGTTTGGTCCTACTGGCTCAAGCTGTTTGATTCCCTTTCCAAATCTGCTGCCGATTCCGGCTGCCATGATCACAAGTGCTGTTTTCTTCATAGCGTTTTCCCTTTCTCTTTTCCCCTTTTTTCTCTTGTTTATTCTATCAACAATCGATCCTGTAGACCAATCGTGATTCGCAGCGTTTATTATTATGCTTCTTCCTGCATGCTGCTCAGCTTTGCGGCCTGATCGGCTGCAATCAGACTGTCGATGATTTCATCCAGATCGCCGTTCATGATGGCGTCCAGTTTGTATAAGGTCAGTTTGATTCTGTGATCCGTCACACGTCCCTGCGGGAAGTTGTACGTACGGATCTTCTCAGAGCGGTCTCCCGTTCCGACCTGGCTCTTTCGAAGCTCGGCCATCTCATCGTGCTGTTTCTGCTGCTCTAAGTCGTACAGACGGGCACGCAGAATCTTCAGTGCCTTGTCCTTATTCTTTAACTGTGATTTCTCATCCTGGCAGGAAATGACGATGCCGCTCGGGAAGTGGGTCAGACGGACTGCTGAGTCGGTCGTATTGACACACTGGCCGCCGTTTCCGGAAGCACGGAATACATCGAATTTGTAATCTTTCGGGTCGATCTGTACTTCGACGTCGTCCACCTCCGGCATGATCGCTACGGTGGCAGTAGAAGTATGGATACGTCCGCCTGACTCAGTAGACGGAATTCTCTGTACCCGGTGAACACCACTCTCATATTTCAGCTTGGAATATGCACCAAGACCATTTACCATAAAGACAATTTCTTTAAAACCGCCAATGCCGTTCTCATTGGCACTCATCACTTCGACCTTCCAGTGGTTTGCCTCCGCAAATTTAGAATACATCCGGAACAGATCTGCCGCAAAAAGTGCCGCCTCATCTCCACCGGCACCGCCACGGATCTCCACGATAACGTTTTTATCATCATTCGGATCCTTCGGAAGCATCAGGATCTTTAACTCCTGCTCACATTTTTCTACCGTCTCACGGCATTCTGCCAGCTCTTCCTTGGCAAGCTCCCGCATCTCCTCGTCATTTTCCTCTTCCAGTATCTGGAGACTTTCTTCAATGCCGTCCTTCGCTGCACGATACTCCTGATACTTCTCTACGATCGGCGTCAGCTCACTCTGCTCCTTCATCAGCTGCCGGTATTTATTCTGGTCATTAATGACATCGGGATCGGTCAACTGCATATTTATTTCTTCCAGACTCCGCGCTAAATCCTCTAAACGATCAAACATTTTTCTTCCTCCTGTTTCCTGCTATTGTTTATTCTTTCACAGACTTTGAACCTGAAGCACAAAGCATTTTATCTTTCATTCAGGCTTCCCATCACAACCCTGTCATTGCCACACAGATCCTTACAACACTCTATCCTCTCAAAACCATGCTCCCTAAATAACTCCGACACAGCCTTTCCCTGATCATATCCAATCTCTACCGCAAAGATTCCTCCTTGCTCTAAATGAGATGGAACCTGCTCCAGCAGACGACGGTACAATACCAGACCGTCCGCACCTCCATCCAGTGCCATTAGCGGTTCATGCTCCCGCACCTCCGGCATCAGACCACCAACCACCTCTGAGGCAATATACGGCGGATTGGATACAATAATATCATACTTCGCCGATATGTTTTCCAACAGATCTCCCTGATAAAAGGCCACATCCGCCCCCAGCTTCTCTGCATTCCTTCCGGCAATTTCCAGTGCCTTCTCCGAAAGATCCGTAGCTTCCACAAGCTTTGGCACTCCAAGCTTCGCCAGAGCTATGGCGATACACCCGGAACCGGTGCAAATATCCAGCACTTTTTTTCCTTGAATCAACGGAAGAAGCTTCTCCACTAAAAGCTCGGTGTCCTGTCTGGGTACCAGCACATCCGGAGAAACAAGAAATTCCAATCCCATAAATTCCTGCGTCCCGGTCAGATGCTGAACCGGAATATGACTGCCCCGCTGCCGGATCAGATCACGGTATTGCCTGATGTTTTCCTCCGGAGCATTCTCCTGCTGCCGCAGAAAAAACCTGGCCCGGTCCATCTGACTGACATATTCCAGCAGGAGCCATGCATCCAGCTCTGCATCCTCTATTTTACCGGCTGTCAGGATATTCTTTCCCTCCTTGAGCAGCTCTCTCCAGGTCATTCGCAACCTCCTGTCTCCGTCCATTCCATAACATTATTATGCACTAATTCTTCTTATCATCAAAAAAGCGGTCCAGACTCTTCAAATCATCTGCATCCTGCTCCACCGTTACCTTAGGTGCTGCCGTTCTGCCTTCATCCAGCTTTGGAAGCTCCTGTGTTGCCGCAAGACGCTCAGCCCGACGCTTCTTTGCCTCCTGATATGCCTTCTCGTGAGCTGCTTCTCTGGCTTCCTGCTCCTTGATCTGGCGCATACGTTCTGCAGCACGGTTCCGGTATCTTGCCTCCCGTTCCTCCAGCTCCCGGCGTTTCTTTGATTTCGGCAGTCTGTCAAAAATCCCTGCACTACCTGATTTTTTCGCCGGCTTCCGGCGTTCTTCCCCTCGACATTCTCTTTTTTCTGATGCAGTCTTTTCCTCAGACTTTTTCTCTTCCCTGCTGTCTTGTTTCTTCTCCTCCACAGGCTTTTTTATCTTCCTGTCGCCTGTTTTCTTCTCCTCCACAGGCTTTTCCAATTTTCTGTCGTCTTGCTTCTTCTCCTCAACAGACTTTCTCGCCTTTCTGCCTTCTTGTTTCTTTTCCTCAACAGGCTTCTTCCTGTCATCCTGCTTCTTCTTTCCGGCAGTCTTTTCTTCCTTCTTATTTTCTTTCTCCGGAATCATTATCTCTTCCCGCTTTGGCTGTCTCTCCGGCTCTTCAGTCACTGTACCGGCTCCACTCTGGCTCCAGACAGACTCATCCACGCTCTCCGGCTTTTCCGATGCCTGATCATCCTGATCTTCTACAGGCATCTGCTGTATCTCTTCATCCGGTCTTGCAAAGGAATTCTCTTCCTCTTCCTTTTTCGCTGCCTTTTTCTTTCTGCGGGCACGGCGTGCCTTTTCCTTCTGAACCTCTGCCTGATATGCTCTCCAGTCAAAAACCGCTTCCACCGATGCGATCGCCACCTCGATCATTCCGTCATCCGGCTCTCTTGTAGTCAGCTTCTGCAGCCACAGTCCCGGCGTACTGATCCAAAGCACCAGACGATTGTCCGAATTTCCCACAAACTGGATCAACTCAAAGGATACACCTGCCACTACCGGGACCAACAAGATCCGGTAAAGCATTTGCAGCCATAGATTATCGATCTGAATAAAGAAAAAGAAAATAATACTCACAAGCATAACCACTAACAGAAAGCTTGTTCCACATCTTCTATGATAACGGGACTGTGTTTTCACATTTTCCACGGTAAGATCCAGACCATTCTCCACACAGTTGATAGTCTTATGCTCTGCCCCATGATACATAAGGGTTCTTTTAATATCACTCAAAAATGAGATTGCCACAACATATCCCAAAAACAGCAATATCTTCAATGCCGCTTCAATCACGGAAAGCATCATTTGAGAATGCACTCTGCTCTGAAACAGCTTTGATACCGCAAAAGGAAGTATCATAAAAAAGCCGATTGCAAGCAGAATCGACAAAGCTACGATCAGAATATTTTCCAGCATTTCTTTCCGGTCGGATACCTCTGCCACTTCCACCTGTCCTGCCTTTTCCACATCCTCCTCAATAAAGCTGGAGGAATATGTCAGCGTCTTGATTCCAAGTATTAATGATTCTATAAATGCTGCAACACCCCGGATGACCGGCAGACGAAGCAAAATATGCCTGTCCCGGACACTCCGAGTGTTCCAGTTTTTAACAGAAATTTCTCCATCGGGCTTTCTGACAGCAACTGCATATTTATCCCGGTTACGCATCATAACCCCTTCGAGCACTGCCTGCCCGCCAATTCCTGATGATTTCATCGTATGTTCGTTCCTTCCTACTAACCAGATTACGGGTTACACGGATCATTCCGTACTACGCACTCCCACACTTCATATTATTGACTAACACAAATGGTCACAATACCGCAAAGGTACTGTGACCATTTGAAAGACCGGTCTCCCCGGCCAAATATCCCGCTAGTTTGCGTTAATGCCATAACGACGATTGAATTTATCAATCGCACCACGAGCTTTAACAGCCTTCTGCTGTCCGGTGTAGAATGAATGGCATTTAGAGCAGATTTCTACATGGATCTCTTCCTTTGTAGAACCTGTTACAAACTCATTTCCACAGTTGCAGACAACCTTTGCCTGATAATAATTAGGATGAATTCCTTCTCTCATGATGTTAGTAACCTCCTTTCGTTATCCTGACAGGGATAACCTATTACTTACACACAACTTATTCAGTATATCATAGCATTATTTCAAATGCAAGCACTTTTCCTAGACAATTTTTACTTTTTTTACCAGTTGAATCAATTCTTTATTGTCTTTTGTCTTCCGGAACATAGAAATAATGTTTTCCACGGCTTCCTCCGACTTATTGCCACCAAATGCCTTACGGATCAGGAAATTGGCCTCCAGCTCCTCCTGATCCAGAAGCAGATCATCCCGGCGTGTACTGGATCTCGGCAGATCGATCGCAGGGAACAGACGTTTCTCGGAAAGACTTCTGTCAAGAACCATCTCCATATTACCGGTTCCCTTAAACTCCTCAAATACCACGTCGTCCATTTTACTTCCGGTATCTACCAATGCCGTTGCTAGGATGGTCAGGCTTCCGCCCTCTCTCATATTACGCGCAGCACCAAAGAACCGCTTTGGCATATAAAGGGCTGCCGGGTCCAGACCACCAGACAAGGTACGGCCACTTGGCTGCACCGTCAGATTATAGGCTCTCGCCAGTCGGGTAATGGAATCCAGAAGGATCATCACATCGCCACCATGCTCCACAAGACGTTTTGCACGCTCAATCACCATCTCGGATACTCTTTTGTGGTTTTCCGGCAATTCGTCAAATGTTGAGTAGATCACCTCTACATTCTCTCCCTGAATCGATTCCTTGATATCCGTTACCTCCTCCGGACGTTCATCGATCAGCAGCACGATCAGATGCATATTCGGATGATTATGTGTCACAGATTTTGCCACCTGCTTTAATAATGTTGTCTTACCTGTCTTAGGCTGGGAAACGATCATTCCTCTCTGTCCCTTACCAATCGGAGAGATCAGATCCATCATTCGCATGGAAATATTGCTGTTCCCTGCTCCCGGCACCTCCAGGCGAATACGCTCATTTGGAAAAATCGGAGTCAGATTTTCAAACTTCACTCTGCCGGAGGTTTCTTCCAGCGTATAACCATTCACGGTATTTACATATAATAATGCACTGAACTTTTCGTTCTGATTCTTGATCCGGGTATTACCCACAAGAATATCACCGGTCCGGAGTCCGAAACGACGTATCATAGCCGGAGACACATAAACATCAGCCTCGCCCGGCAGATAATTATCACATCTTACAAAACCGTAGCCCTCCGGCATAACTTCAAGGATACCGGTCTTGGTCTCTCCGCTGTCAAGCTGTGCCAGTTCCGAATACGGTATGGTTGCTGCATCTCCTCTCATATTAATATGAGACGTATGGGATGTCTCCTCATGGAGCATATTATTTCTATTATCATGGGAACTGTATCCATCACGGCTGTTATTGCGTTCCTCACGATTGCCGCTCCGGTCGTCTCTGTTGTAGCGGTCCTCCCGGTTGTTACTCCGGTCATCACGGCTGTAGCGGTCCTCGCGGTTACTGCTCCGGTCATCACGGCTGTAGCGGTCCTCACGGTTACTGCTCCGATCATCACGGCTGTAGCGGTCATCACGGTTATTATTCCGGTCATCTCTGCCTGTTCCGTATCTTCTTTCCTCACGCACTGTATGCATCTCCTGCAGGTTTGATGTATATCCTCCCCGCACCACCGGTCTCGGTGTTCTGGACATAGTATTACTCCGTTCCTCATAATCCACCGGTTTTCTGACAGTCCGCCGCTCCATCTTTCTTGCCGGACGTTCATCATATCTTGGACGGCGTGACGTTCTCTCCCCTGCAGCCGGAGCACCCGGTGTCTCTGCCTCCGGGCCAACAGCTTCTTTTGAATTATCCTCTCCGCTATTTTGCTTTGCTGTTCTCCTGCTGACAGTTCTTTTCCCGGTTTTTGCAGAAGCTTCCTCTTTCTTGTCCCCGGATACTCTCTCTGTTCTTTCCCTGGCTGGAGTATTCTGGGCTGCAAGAATCTTCTGTATCTCCCCGATCAACTCCTGCTTCTTAAATGTCGTTGCATTTTTCATCCCCAGTTTTCTTCCGTATAAACGTAACTCAACCAGTGACATTTTTTCTAATTCTTCCATGTATAACCTCCATTTTGGAATAAATATTAAATTTTAATACCTTCTGAAATCATAATGAATCTTCAACGAAATAATCTCTGAAATCATACTTTAGAACAAATGAATTCCGTCTGACATATTGATTTTCTTAAGTATATACAATAATTTCCAATCTGTAAATACCAAATGGAAAATTCTCTCGACAAATCTTGTCTTCTCTCCTTCTTCTGTCCCACAGTTATCTTGTTTTCACCTATAAAATATGATATCATTGATTTATATGGCTTATGCCCAGTATAACAATAAAGAAAGGTTTGGTTATCATTATGGATCTCAAAGAACAAGCACTGTCCCTTCATAAGGAATGGAACGGAAAAATCACAACTACACCGAAATGTCAGGTAAAATCCAGAGAGGATCTGGCTCTTGCATATACACCGGGTGTGGCTGAACCTTGCAAAGTCATTGCCGGGGATAAAGAAGCGGCATATACATATACGATCAAGTCTAATACTGTCGCTGTAGTTTCTGACGGAAGCGCCGTACTTGGTCTTGGCAATATCGGACCGGAAGCAGCAATGCCGGTTATGGAGGGAAAAGCCGTTCTCTTCAAAGAATTTGGTGGCGTCAACGCATTTCCGATCTGTCTGGATACACAGGATACCGATGAGATCGTACAAACAGTCATCAATATTGCCCCTGCTTTTGGCGGCATCAATCTGGAGGATATTTCTGCTCCACGCTGCTTTGAGATTGAGGAGCGCCTGAAAAATGCTTTAAATATCCCGGTCTTTCATGACGATCAGCATGGTACTGCCATTGTGGTGCTTGCCGGCATTATGAACGGACTCAAGGTTGTCAATAAAAAGAAAGAAGATTGTCACGTTGTCGTAAACGGTGCCGGCTCTGCCGGAGTTGCCATTACCAAACTATTACTTCGTTTTGGATTCCAGGATGTTGTAATGTGTGACAAATCCGGTATCCTTTCCAAGGATTCTGCCGATCTGAACTGGATGCAGAAGGATATGATGGAAGTTACCAATCTGACCGGCAAAAAAGGAACTCTCGCCGATGCTTTAAAGGGCGCCGACATCTTTGTAGGTGTCTCCGCCCCTAACATTGTCACACCAGAAATGGTTGCCTCTATGAATCATGATGCCATCCTGTTTGCTATGGCAAACCCTGTACCTGAGATTATGCCGGATGTTGCAAAGAAAGCCGGGGCACGCGTTGTTGGAACCGGCCGTTCCGATTTTCCAAATCAGGTGAATAATGTGGTCGCTTTTCCGGGTATCTTCAAGGGTGCTCTGGAGGGACGTGCCAGCCAGATCACAGAGGAAATGAAGCTTGCCGCTTCCTATGCCATTGCAGGCCTCGTTGCAGATGAAGATCTGAACGAAGACAATATTCTTCCGGAAGCATTTGATCCACGGGTTGCAGAGGTTGTATCCCAGGCGATCAAAGATCATATCCACTAATGGCACGCCGACGTCATTCCCGCACTCCGGAAACTGCCGCCTATGATCAGGCCTGTCGGCGCTGGAACGGAAAGCCCTACTACTCTCTCGACTGTTATCTGAAACAGCAGTTCGGAGAAAAGATCTACAAGGTAGCCATTGACGGCGGAATGACTTGTCCCAACAGAGACGGTACCAAAGGGATCTCCGGCTGCAGCTTCTGCAGTGCCGGCGGCTCCGGAGAATTTGCAGTAACCCGAAAGGCATCCTCGTCCGGGTCATTCAGTCCGGATCCGGGAATTGTTACCCGGCAGATTGATGAAGGGATCAAGCGTCTCCGATCCGGCCGGAAATACTGTGGTGAACGATATATTGCGTATTTTCAATCCTACAGCAATACTTATGCCCCGGTTTCCTACCTTCGGTCTCTTTATCAGGAAGCACTGACGCATCCACAGACTGCCGCATTGTCTATTGCAACACGGCCGGATTGTTTCTCTCCGGAGATTTATGAACTATTGTCCGAATGTCAGCAGCAAAAACCTGTCTGGGTAGAGCTTGGTCTTCAAACCATGCATGATTCCACTGCCTGCATCATTCACAGAGGTTATCCTCTTTCCTGCTTTGATGCCACCGTCAGGGAGCTTCGCCGGCGAGGGATTCCTGTGATTGTTCATGTTATCCTTGGGCTCCCCGGAGAAGACCACCACCAGATGCTGCAAACCATTCGATATCTCAATGAAACCGGAATCAGCGGAATCAAGCTGCAGCTCCTTCATATATTGAAGGGAACAGCTTTGGCAGAGGATTTTGAAAAAGGTACCATCACACCATTGACAAAAGACGAATATATTGCTATTCTACTTGATTGTATTGCTCATCTCTCGCCGGACATTGTGATTCACCGTATTACGGGAGATGGTCCAAAGGATTTATTGCTTGCTCCTGCCTGGAGCATGAAGAAACGTGAAATATTAAATACCATCATGCATCAGATGAAGGTACAGCATCTCTATCAGGGATGCCAGATAAATGAAACAGGACAGCGTCAGCATTTTTCCTGCCCTGTCCACGAAAAGGAGGCACCATTATGACACCAGAGTCATTGCAGCTGTATAAGCTGATCATCCTATATTTTTTAAATCAGGCAGACCAGCCTATGCCAAATGCAATCCTCTCTGATTTCATTTTGGAAACAGGGTACACGGATTACCTGTCCATCCAGCAGACTTTATCGGAACTTACGGAGGACGCCATGATCCTTGTGGATCAGACCCATGAGAAGTCCTATTACACGATCGCTGAGATTGGCAAGGAAACCTTACGTTTCTTTGGGAATCAGCTTCCCACCGATACCTGCCGGGAGATTGACGAATATCTGGAAAAGAATCGTCTTGCTATCGTAGAAACCACCTCGATCAAGACAGATTATACCATGATCCGTCCCAATGAATATCTCGCCACCGGCTGCATTTACGAACGGGGCAGCAAACTTCTGGAAGTCTCTCTCAATGTCACCAGTGAAGAGGAAGCCGTGGATGTCTGCCGAAGATTCAAAGAAAAAAACGAAGATGTCTATGCACAGCTTCTTTCCATGCTATGTATGGAATAATTTAAATAACCCAAACAAAAACACATTCTGCCAGATCACGATTCGAAGTGATCCGGCAAAATGTGTTTTCTTTTTCCTTCTTAATAAATTTTTATTTCACAACAACTCTCATAAATTTCTTTTTGCCACGCTTCAGCACAATACCATCTACACCAATACTGTCCTTCGCAATCTGAGCCTTTACATCTGTGATCTTATCACCATCTACAGACACACCACCCTGCTCTACATTTCTCCGGGCTTCTCCGTTGGAACTTGCAAGTCCAGCCTTTACCAGCAGCTTCAGAATTCCGATCTGTCCCTCCTCGAAATCTTCTTCTGCCAGTGCAATCTCCGGCATATTTGCTGTATTACCACCACCTGCAAAAAGTGCCCTGGCTCCTTCCTGTGCCTTCCCGGCTTCCTCCTCGCCATGTACCAGCTTTGTCAGCTCGAATGCAAGAATTTCCTTTGCCTCGTTGAGACGGCTTCCCTCCCAGTGATCCATCTCCTCAATCTGCTCTAACGGCAGGAATGTCAACATACGCAGACACTTAAGTACATCTGCATCTGCCACATTTCTCCAGTACTGATAGAAATCAAACGGAGACGTTTTGTTTGGATCAAGCCAGACAGCACCGGACTGTGTTTTACCCATTTTCTTCCCCTCAGAGTTCAGAAGCAGGTTAATTGTCATAGCATACGCATCCTTACCAAGCTTACGACGGATCAGCTCGGTTCCTCCAAGCATATTACTCCACTGATCATCGCCGCCAAACTGCATATTACAACCGTATTTCTGAAATAATGCGTAGAAATCATAGCTCTGCATGATCATGTAATTAAACTCCAGGAAGCTTAACCCCCGCTCCATACGCTGCTTGTAGCACTCTGCCGTAAGCATTCGATTTACAGAAAAATGCGGACCCACATCACGAAGCAGCTCAACATAATTCAGATCCAGAAGCCAGTCTGCATTATTTACCATGAGTGCTTTTCCCTCGGAGAAATCAATAAAACGACTCATCTGCTTTTTGAAGCAATCAACATTATGTGCAATCGTTTCCTTCGTCATCATCTGACGCATATCGGTACGTCCGCTTGGATCACCGATCATTGCCGTGCCTCCACCGATCAATGCAATTGGCTTATTGCCTGCCATCTGCAGACGCTTCATCAGACAAAGTGCCATAAAATGACCAACATGAAGACTATCTGCCGTCGGATCAAATCCAATATAAAACACTGCCTTTCCTTCATTTACCAGTTCCCTGATCTCCTCCTCATCTGTTACCTGAGCGATCAGTCCTCTTGCCACTAACTCGTCATACGTTGTCATGTTCTTTTCCTCACTTTCTTATTTTTCCATCAAAGTATCCTGACTGAAAGCATTCTGATACGAAAAAACGTCCTTTACCGGCATATGCCGATAAAGGACGATATCATCGTGTTACCACCTTTATTTCCTATCACCTCACGATGACAGGCTCCATAGGATACCTCTATATCCCTGCACAATAACGGAGTGCAATCCCGTCCAGACCTACTATGTAATCTTCAGCCGGCCGCTCCGGGATGTATTCATATCAGGATACTCCTGCGCCTCTCATCAACCGGCAACTTTCTGTAGGTTTCCTCTGATACTACTTCTTCCCTTCCACGCATTTATGCATACAGTCTAGCATGCTTTTCAAGCATTGTCAAACTGTTCTTTTCTATGTCCGGTTTGTACCGGATACTTCTTCCACGTTCCCGCTTAATCCAGTGGGAATACATATGTGGTATCCAGATCACCTTCATAATAGAGATGCAGATAGGTAAGTGCTGACCTTCTACGGTTTGCAATATCAAAACGCACCCATCTGGTCTTTTCATTCGTATGATCTGCTGTGTTGTTTATAAAGTTATCTTTTGCATAGAAGTAATACTGCACCTTGTCTCTCAGGAAGTTATTTTCCTTTACCGTGAAGGTATGATCCTTCGATGCTTCATACTCCCGCAGCTCTTTGTTGCCATCTTTATCTGTCGTTTCCTGATAAATCTTATCTATATAACTGATGGTTGACTCAGCCTTTGTTCCAATATCCGCAGAGGATCCCATCACCAGAGAGATCTTGAAGGAGTTAACATTCAAACAGTCTGTTGCGTTAGTATACGGCGTAAACCAAATACGATGGGTTACATTCTTTGGTATAAAGCTGATCGGCTGTGTATTATAGGTTGGCTTTAAATCGTCATCAGACTCCTTCTCACCAATATCCTCACCCGGTTCATAATCTGCATCTGATCCCGAGCCGGATGTTCCACCACCGCTCTTCTTGTAATCCTCAAAATGCTGCATATTCTCAAAGATACCAACGGTATATACCTTACAATTACCATCCCAGCTGAATACATTTAAGAATGATAAATCATTCGTTGTTCCATAGAAATCTTTTAATTCTCCCAATGTCATAGAGAACGTCTGTGTCTTTCCCGGTAAATACTTAAACTTATTATACTCCTTGTTTACCAGTGTGATAGCATTGGTCCCTTCATTTGTCGGTTCATAGGAGTAGTCAATCACTAACAGATCACTGTCTTTCCATCCCTTAAAGTCATCTGCATTCTCCGACATAACCTGCCACCACTGTTTTCCCTCTTTATTGTACAGGAAAATCTTTGGATCCTTTGTTGGAACCGGTGTCGGTGTTGGAGCCTTAGTTGGCTCAGGGGTTACTTCCCCATCTTCTCCTCCGGTTGATCCACCAGACGGAACCGGTGTAGATGCCGCTGATGGTGCCGGCGTAATTGCCGTAGCGTTTGCATCATAATCCTTATACTTGCTACCTGACGGTTTCAAAGATCCGCTATAAATGGTCATATCAAGACCATCTGAAGATTTCTTTGTATCTCCTGCCTCAAGCTTATAATATGAACTCGTTACTTCATTGATCGTTAAATCCTTATAATCTTTGTTAACGGATTTTCCTTCATCCACAACAACATTCGGAGAAGCCATAGTTCCACTCAATGTGTTGATAAAAAGCTTCATTTCCATATCATCCGATACATTTTCCAGATCGATCAGATCATAGGTCACATTCTGTACTGTATACAGATAATAGTTATTCGATGCATCTCTTGGAGAAATACCATACTCGGAGTCATCCCCCTCACCTGCTGCTCCAAGGGAATACCATACAACAAGACCGCTGTTTTCCATATTTAACTGATAGTCCTGTGCTGCTGTCGATGCAATCTTTAAAGACTGATCAATAGTATATGGATATGTCGTAATACGTCCTTTATTGTTTCGGTTCGCATTGGTATCCTTCTTTGCCTTATCACCGTAATCCAGGTTTTTCCAGAGGTCATTGTTATATACCTTATTCTCTCCGGAACCATCCTCCATAACCTTGGCATAACTATACTCAAACTTATCCTTATCACCTGGGTATGCCTTGTCATCAAATGGTCTGCTGGCAGCATCCTTGATCGAACCGTAATAAGGATCCTTAGCTGTAAAACGACACATATTCAGTACATTTTTCAGATTTTCTGCCTTATAATCACTGGTTAATGCCTCTCCGGTAAATACAACCGTGACACCATCCTTTGTTGCCTTGTTGGTCAGGTAATTATCTGCAGCCACATAATCCGCATCACTGCTGCCGGTCAGTTCAGAACCACAACTGATCACATAGCAGTTATATTCATCACCTGTCGTCGCATTGCCCAACGTGCCCGCCTTTACCTGCGCCACAAAATCCGTGAGACTGATCGTGGTTACCGTAATCGCAAAGTCCTTCATAATATCCTTATCTGTGGCATATTTAGCAAACAGGCTGCCGGAATTGCTCAATTCATTTTCCAGATTTGCCTGTGTTGACATCTGGGCATCTGCCACTACCTGAAGAACCTTGATCTCGCTCTGCGCTTTCGCCAGATTTGGACGCTCATAACGGGACACACCGGTTACGGACTGATAATTTTCCTTATTACTTGTATTGTAGAGTACAAACTTCCAGCTAATAGCACCGGATTTCTTATTTTTGTTCAGATATAACCGGCTGTTATTACTGAAATCATAGCTGTAATTCTGTACTGCCGGTACCTGGATCGTCTCGCCTGCCTTATTGGTGTATGGCTTACCGGAAGAATCCTTTGTATCCTCTCCACGGTATGTATATACTACTCCCGAATCATTGGCATATGTATCTTCCACTAATTCATCCTTGGAAATAATGCCATCTCCATTGAGATCAATGTAAAGACGTAAACCATACTTGTTATCATCCGACTGATCACCGATCATAAAGCTGAAATCCAGAGTGGATCCGGCTAAAGACTGTAAAGGCGCAGTCGTTCCGCTTGCATTCTTATCCTCATCGCTTACACCGGCATCAGAATAATACTGCACCGGCGTAGAGACAATCTTACTGTAAAGACCTACATAATCCTTATATGCCGTGGTCATCTCCTTATATTTCTTTGATGTTAATCCTGTCTTCACACGGGTCGGGAACGAAAATCCCTTATTCATATAGCTCAGGCAGTTCTTTGACAGGAATTTAGATGACAGCTGGGACAAAGATGTCACATTAGCGTATTGAAACTCTGTAACACCCTTGTTCGGACTCTTGACACTTGTCAGAAGCTTATGCATCTGTGAAGACTGATCTACTGCTGTCAGATAGTTCTCCTCATAGTCCTTTGTAATATCCCCACTGGAATTCCACTGGAAAGTTGCCAGTGTATCAGCAAGGATCAAGGCATTACCACCCTCAGCAAATGCTTTCAGTTCCTTTTTCTTTATTTCCGTAATGTCATTACCGGAAGAATGAAGATCTCCTGCCTTATCACCGACATGAAGATATACATATCCCTCCAAAAGCGAACTGTTACGTTTTACAATGGTCTTTTCTTTTCCGGATACCGTTTTCTTCTTTGTATTGAATTTACCGATATTATCACCAATATAGATCAGATCATAATATCCGTTGAGATCTCTCTTGAGACCATTAAACTCTGCTGTGGTCATATGATCTACTTCAATCTCTCCCTTAAACTTCGATGCCGGGAGATATTTTCCTGTCAGGAAACGCTCAGACATAGTAAACTCGGAACAAGGCTCAATCTCCAGTACATGCATCTTGTTTTTATCACGAGTTCCTACATCATCATCATCCTGACCATGACGCTTATACTGCAGCAGATAATGAACCATCTGTGCCGGGGTCAGCTCATCCAGCTTTTTTCCATATTCCTTTTCAAACCAGTCAAATGCCTCCTGCGTCTCATCCGTCCTTTTGATGGAAGCATTGTTAAATCCCTGAGATAACAGCGTATCTGAATTATAGATAAATGTTGCTCCATGCAGGGATGGACGAGGATAATTCAGATAAGCTCCTCCATAATGAGAAATGTCATACCGCTCAACCTGCTCATCCGAAATATTGGTATCATTTACCTTTTCCGTAATTGGAAGGAAAGCGTCCACGCTCCAGTACTCCTGTGCGTCCGCACCATTCTGTGGAGAACAGTAGGAAACATTCTTTGCCGCATCCTCTGTGATCACAGGCTGCCCATTATCTCTCTTGGTCTGGAAGAAATAATCATAGAAGTTTTCCTGATTCATCAGGAAGTTCATCAGCATAAATTTGTACAACCCACTGTTGGTCGCTCCGGTCTTATAATCAACACCTCCCACTTCCATATCTGTATAGTCCAGATGATTGTGGGTCACATCCTTCCATGTTGATCCATATATATCCTTACTTAGTCCATTCAGATTATCAAGTGCCGTAACGGAGAAAAGCAGTGGCGCAAAGCCATATCCCTCCGGCGAAGATCCGTCATATTCATCCAGCTGATTGATCTTGAAGAACATCTTCTTTGCAACATTCCAACCCCAGTCATTATCTGAGGTAAACTTAATATCTGTCACCTTACTCTGTGCGCTGCTGTCATCCTTATAAAATGACTCACCAGATTCATCCTTAATTTTATGATACTGATTATAATCGGTATTTTTCCACCAATCGGAATAAACTCCGATCGACTGTCCCTGATGAATATAGATCAGATCGGCATAGTCGATCCACTCCGGATGCTTCATCAGCTCCTGAGGCTCGATGGTCTTAACCGCCAGCTTCAGATCAAGGATCGCTGCCTCGGATTTATCATCCAGATCCAGAGAAGTACGTGCAAAGTCATTCATATTTACAACATGACCCTTGAATGCACTGCCGGACCAGCCGCCTTCTCCGCCACCACCGACTTTAATATAATAATAATCAGTATCTGTTCGTGTCGTATACTCTCTGTCACCCGGATCATATTCGATCACTCCGTCAGCAGAAGCCTGATATTTATTCTCATTTCTTGCATAACGGTTAAAATCAGATTCTGAAATTGTTCTTCCCTCTCCATTTGCCAGAGTAACCCAGAGGAAATCACCCGTTCCGTCTTCTACCTTACGGAATACCGGACGGTACGCCGGCTGGTCTTTACCATTTTCATCCTTGGCATAGAACATTCCTGTAGTATCTGCTTCATAGTGATCAATAACAAAATCACCCGGCTTACCGTTTCCTACCTTTTCATAATATCCTTTTACTGTAATCTGTTTTGACTTCTCGTTAGTCCACTCATCATCATCCCAGCAGGTCTCATCTACCTGGCCGTCTCCATTGGCATCTCTACGGTACTCATCAGCAAATACCGTTGTTGCCACGGAACGTGTCCGGTCAACAGATGCAGCATACAGAGATGGATCATTCTTCGTGAAATCAATCGGCTCGCAGCCGGTAAGCAGATAACCGATCTCCGCCTGTCCATAATATGGAACAATCTCCAGGATCAGAAACGGATTATCCTTATCCCCCGCTTCCTGATTACAGTTCACCTTGCCGCTCTCACACATAGCATTATATTCTTCCAGTGTGTTTACAACCGCTTTGTTCTCTGTGCTTCCCGCATGAACCACAAACTTATGATACCCGAAATATCCACCGAATACCAACGCACACATCAATACAAGTGCCGCCGCAAGCTTTCCTTTCGATAAATTTCTTAAACTTCTTTTCATAGATACAGCCTCCATTTCCACGGCTTCACACCGCAAACCGATCTTCTTACTTCATTATAACGTCCAAGGGCAGCCTACCCATTACGGATAGACTACCAGACCATTTCGTATCTTTGTTGTCTCGTCAATCTTGTAAGTCTTTTTACCGGATTTCATTGCAAAAGAAACCGTGACATTACTTCCCTTTATGTCCACCTTGAAGTCATTAACATAATCAGATAAAAGCTCCTCCGGCTGACAATTCAAGCCACCACGGCTTGCCGGAAGTGCTGCATCGCTTTTATGCTCCTCCAGATACAGCTTTTGACCATCAAATTTGATGATCTTCAGATCCGTCACATTTTTGACCTGTACATACTTCGGAGCTACACTTGCAGACCCCGAAGGCGCCGGCGTTGCAGTCTTTTTGCAGTCTATCTGATACAGAATCAATGCGTTATTTACATCATCATACTTTACACAGTTTGACTCCATAATCATTGTATTTAACTGTGCCATCAACGTCTGGGATTCCATCTGCAGATCAAGCTCTGCTTTTGTGTTGGAATAACTCCGGCTGCCTGACTGCATCAGAAGTGTGATTGCACCTCCGACGATTGCCAGAATCGCCATAGAAATAATCAATTCCACGAGAGTATAACCTCTCTTATCTTTCCAGTTCAGAACAATCACCTCCCATCAACTTTCTTTTATAAAGTGCTTTCCTGTTGTTTTGACCAGTTGGATCGTAAACTTCTCCTTGCCGGACAATTCAATCGTGCTGTAAAATGGCATCTCTGTCATTGCCTTCCCGCCGGTAACCGTTCCGTTATTGCTGTAGATAAAGGAACCGGTGCCTTTGGAATAACCAATCTTAAGCATATTATTTTCATCCAAGGTTGTTACCGATGCTCCTGCATCAGAACCTTTAATGGTTACTGAGCTGTCGCAAAGCTTTGTCTGTGAAACATTGCCCGCTGTAATCGCTGCATTCAGATCCAGTCGTTTCTTATAACCATCCGGCACACCATCTCCATCGGAATCTGTCGTATCACTCGCCATAGAACTATAAATCCCATCTGAAGTACGATAAATGTAGAGATATGTCACACCTTTTTTAGTCATGGTGGCTGTCTGAATTTTTGTAATCTGATTATTTAACTTTGCAGATGCCTTTTTGGTCTTACCGACATTGATATAAGCCAAACCACCAATGATCGCCCCTGCAAATACAGCCATGATCGCCATGGTTATGATCAGCTCGATCAGGGAAAAGCCCCGCTTATCCTCTCTGATATTCATCACCTTCACCTCCCTGCATTAACCATTCTTCTTCCAGTTTTCATAGCTTACATTATTGGTATTGGAACTGCTTCCATCATTACCAATCGCTGCTTCTACAGACTTTCTGAAGTACTCCTGCATCAAATTATAGAACACAGGCTTTGCCTGCTTCTTGTCATATTCAAACAGCTTCTCAATTGCTTCCGAATCGGAATTCACTGTTGTGGATGCCGCTGCCAGCTCCACATCATTTCCTGAAATGATCAGACCGTTAAAGGAATTTGCATCACTTCCCAGAACCGTTACCTTTCCTTTGGCAAGGATAAAGCAAGGATCGCTGAGAGAGCATCCCGCCTGATTGGTATAATCATTCGGCCAGGTCACATCTCCATCTGAAATAATGTAACCACATTGAACCGTGTTTCCATTCTCTCTTGTGATCGGATAATGACCGATCTTCGTTCCCACCGGAATATCATTTACCTTTACCAATGTGTTGAAAAGATTGGTAGAATCACTCTTACCACTCTTTGACAGATTACCTGTCTCATAAAGTCTCCAATTGGAACTATTGGCTGCTGTCTCGTAATCATCTACCAGCGCAAGCTGCTTTGACATATACAGCTTACTGCTCTCCTTTGCAAACTGCAGGAAACTGTTGGATGGAGTCTGTAACGTGTTTTCCAGCCTCAATGCAATCTTTCCTTTTCCGTTTACATCCTTCTGTGTATTATCACTGTACATAATATTACCGGAGGAAAGAATATATCCTACTTTGTTTCCGGCAAAGGACGGAAGCTGAATACCAATAGTATCTACATATGTCTTATTAACAGTATCATAAATGGTCTGCTGCGCACTCTGATTGTAAAACAGATCAAAGAAGCGGCTTGCTGCTTTTGAATCCACAAAACTCAGGTAAAAATAATGAATGTCATCAGCGCTTACATTCTTATCTTTACGGGAATACAGCTTTAACGGCTGCTCGGCGTCAAGCTCACCATCCGTGATCATTTTTAATACATCAAACTGCTTTGTACCGTCTGCATTATCAGGAATGCCGATACGTTCCTCATAGGAAAGATAATCGAAAAGGTATTGTACGTTTCCAGTGCCATCAGAACCGGGAACCTCAAAATAATAACATGGTCTTCCCTTTTGACTGTCGGTATCAAACGTTCCCTTTCCCGGCACACTTGTTGCGTGTACACAGCCCGGGTTCGCATTTTCCAATGCATCCACACGTTTTACAAATCCATCTGTCGCTCCGGAACCGGAGGAAGTTACTGCTCCCACGAAATAAGAGAGCTGACCACTCTTTACTGCCAAAGATTCTCCAAGTTCAATGTCCGGATTGTTCAACGGTTTTACATCATTGGCATATGTAGTCTTTTTAGAAATAAAGGTACGTCCCGCCAGTACCAGTTCTGAAAGACCTGTCATCAGAAGATCATCATCATGACCGTTAATGGATATGGAACTACTGTACTCTGCTTTTGTAGATAATTTTTTTGGTGCCGGTGAAACAACGACATTAGAGTAGTTATCTACAAAGTTATAACCATAATATTTTCCCTTTAAGGTGACGCTGTCATCATCACCTGCAATTTCCATATCGTCAGCAATATAAGAAGTTGCATTAATATTTACTTCATTACCACCGGCTCCCGTACTGCTGTTGGAGGTCAGAATATTTTCTGCCCAAAGCTCGGCATTCTTATCACTGGATGCACTTTTTCCAATCTCAAGAGCACTGCCTCCGGAAACAGACACATCACCTCTTGTAATGATCTGATCCGCATTGATCTTTAATTTTGCGCCGCCACTAATGACAATACCCGCCTTGGTATCCTCCTTCGTTGCATCACGTTCTACCGTACCGGCATACATATTACCGTTAACCTTTGCAAAAATAGATCCATTATCTGCAAGGATCTGGTTGTCTGCAAGAATGGCATAATTGAGATACTCGGAATGGGCCTCTGTGCTGACTGTCGGCACCTCAATACGAATATCAGTCGTTAATGTCGTCTCATAATCCTTCTGGGTGTCATGCTCCTTAATAACCTTTACATCCTTCAGGATCAGTGCATCTCCATCCAGTACCAGATTTCCCTTTGTAATACCATTGGAATCTGCCGGATGACGAATATAACTTTTGGCCTGCTCATCCGTCAGATAACTTTCCAATACACTGTCCAGATACTGATATGACGTGATATTCGGATCATATGCCGTTCCTCCCGTCAGTTTACTGACCATATCTGTCAAAAAGTCCTTAATATATTTGTTATCCAAAGAATTCCCTGATGATGTCAGGGAAGCATTATACTCACCCAATGCTTTTTCATATGCACTTGCGGATGCTGCGGAAGATTCATTCTGAATTCCTGCCGCAATGGCATCTAAAATCGAATCTGTCTGATAAAAGTTCTCCTGTGTTGCTTTCTGTGAACTTTTCAGATAAATATTCGTGATCGTCGTGGTAATAACCGCTCCTGCAAGCAAAATCAGAAATGACATGCAGATCATTACTAAAACAAGGGACGAACCACTTTTATCTTTTAAAAAACGTTTCATCATGATCTCTCTCCTTCCTAATTCTGCACCTTTGAACCATTTACCTGTACAATTCCCGTTTTACTTCCATCCTGACTGTCTACCGTCACTGTGATATCAGCCATTCGATTGATAGACTCCGAATGAACCAGTGTATAGTTTCCACTTGGGTCTTTCTGTGCCTTTCCTGCCACCTGATCACCATTTGCATTTAATTCATCCGTATTATTCGCCGACAAATTCAAATACAGCTTCTGAACTTTGGTTGCAAACCCGGAACCTAAACTATTGATCGACAATTTATACCCCTGTGGTCTTTCCGTGTATCCGGCAGGAACACTTTCTCCATGCTTGACACTGTTCTGTGCGATCACAAACAAATTCAGATCATTTGCATTCAACTGGATGGCATTTGCATCATTTGTCTCTAAAATAATCTGATCCCGCTCATTTACCGGCTGATAAAACAGATAGATATTTTCCAGCTTATTTACATTAATAGAAGCAGACTCCACAACATCCTCATATACCGTAGAGGCATCAATGCCTGCCGGATATGAACCGGCTCCTTTATTATATGTATACTTATATTTTACCGATATAATATCATTTCCCGGCTTAGCCGAATCTTCCTTTGCGGAAATAATAATGGAACAGTCCAGATTCTTCTTTAACTCATCTGCTGACATAGGCGAACCTGATGCCGCCGGAGCCGCAGCATACGCTGCAGAATGCTTGTTTGCAAAAGCATAGCTTGCAGAAGTCAGGGTCTGACCATGCTCTGATGACATCACATCCTTACTACTGTCCATCGTGCCAATAACATATTTCTCATAATTTTTCGGTATCGCCGTTGCTGCGGGCACCACCTTGCTTAATGGCTGGATCTGCGCTGTTACCTTGAATGAATTTTTGTCTACAGACTTATCCTGTGTCAGCGTATATGTTCCATTGGCATCCGGCGATGCGGCAACTGTCCAGTCAGGCTGCGCAGAACATACCAGATCAGGATCATCCAGCGAATATGGTGTGTTTTTAAACTCCTCCAATACATCCTGTGCCAAAACGGAAGCATTCTGCTTCTGTCTGCTTCGTGCATTGTGCTTCGCAGCATCTGTAAAATAACTTAAAATCGGTATCGTTACAATCGCAAGTATGGCTATTGTCAGAATAAGCTCTACCAAAGTAAAGCCTCGCTGATCCCTCCAATATCCCGTTGCTCTGCACCTTCTCTCTTTCATCGGCTCACCTCAAATCTTTATACAACAACTGCAACTGCCGAATAAATCCGGCAGTTGCACTAATGTACTATTTTCTAAAAATATTGTCTACACCGGTATTTCCATTGCTTACATTTGGAGATTCATAAACCTCTCCGGTACCGGAGATTGCATACATATCAATCGTCATGGCACAAGCAAGAACACTTTCCTCATCATCTGCCGTAGCAGAAATCTCTGAAATCGTCATACGATCCTTTGACTTATTGATAAAATCAACGACCTTTTTCAGGGAATCATATGTCGAAGTAAAGGAAACATTCACTGTAGAACGATATCCTGTATAATCTGCCGCTGCGGTAATCACATCATTTACCGGTGTGTCTGATGTAATCGCCGCAACAGATGCCGGATTTGATTTTGGTGCCGGCGAAGCATTTGCTGTTGCTCCTGTTGTTGTGTCTGTATCAACAGCTCCCTGCTGATAGAACAACTGGTTCATATTAAAACTCTCAGACTCAATCTTTACATCGGAAATACTCTCATACATATCATTCAGATCATAGATCGCATCCTCTGTACGAACCTCTGCCGGGAACTTACTCAAAACATCTGCCACATCTAGCTGCGTCTGTTTCGTCTCCTCCAATACACTGTCCTTTTGTGCCTCCATGGTTTCCAGTTTCGAAACCTCCTGAGACAATGTTGTATTCTCCGCCTCTAAAGCCGATCTCTTTTCATTCATCTTTGCAAACACCAAAAAGTATGCTGCAGCAACGATGAGAATTGCTCCAAATATAAAGAGCATCATTTTATCACGATTTGACATTTTCTTTTTTGTATCCATATCTCATTTCCTCCTGTTCATACTTTCTAGTTTGCCGGGCTTGCAGAAGCCTGTGCGCTCTGTGCACTCGCATTTTCCGCTTCCTGTGCCAGCGCCTGTACTACCTGATAATACTGTGCTGATACGGAGAAATTGTAAACGGTGCTTCCGTCATCCCCGTCCGCCGCTGTTACAGAAGGAATGGAAATATTGGTAAGAACCGGGATTTTCTGGCCATCCTTGTCTACCATTTCCATAGATTCCAGATTCATTAACATTCTCGCAATAGAGATATCCGTCTCTGATGTGATCGTCATATTGATTCCATCATCATTTGACTGGAGAAAGCTTACTGTCATCGTTCTTGGCAGGTTTGCCTCCAGCTGCTTGATCAGACTGTTCAGATTCTCATTCTGCGTTTCTGTCGCATTGTAAAGACTGTTTACCTGACTGTAAACATTTTTAATCCCTTCGTTTTCTTCAAATACGGAATTGATATATGACAACGACTGCTTTCTGGCATTCAGATCGTCGTTTTTCTGCTTTTCTGTATTGTACTGCAGGAATGCAAATGCTGACATCGCAATCGCACAGATCACAGCCAATCCAAAAACAAGCTGTGCATTACGAAGAGCGTCTGCGCCAGATCCAGAACTTGCCGCATTTTTGGACTTAAATCCAACCGGTGCAATTGCAGCACCTACCACAGCGATATACTCTGTCTGGTTATAAAGTCCCTCACTGAAATGACGTGGGAAAGATACATTTACCAGATGCTCCATTCTCTGAGTTGGAATATTTAACTCATTTTCAAAGAGCTCCTCAATACCGGCTACCTTACAGCCCATACCTGTGATATAAATACTGGTAAGCTCAACTCCCTGATGTTTTGATTTAAAGAAGTCAATAACACGAAGAACACTCAGAAGAATTTCTCCGATGGCATCTGTAACTACCTTACGGGAAGACTTGCTCGCTTCCTGCTGTCTCCACTGCTCCTCTGTCATTCGTGCGCTTACAATACTCTCATCATCATCCAGTCCCCGGTAGTCCAGGCTCCGGCAAACCAGCTTATCTCTGCAGAGTGCCTCACATGCAGTATCCATATCTTCAATCATACACTCATCACTGAGAACCATTGCCTCAGCCACATTAAAGATACCCTGCGGAATGGTACGCTGCATCAGCTGCTGACCTTCATTCATAAAGTTGATCATGGTTGTATTACCACTGATCTGAATGCAGGCACAATAGTCAAGAACGATCTCCTTCTTTAATACCTGCATAGAACCATTACCAAAGTAATCCAGAGCTTCAATATTGAAGTCCATCTCCTTAGCAAAGTTATAATAATTATCTACCAGATCATCCGGAGCTGCCAGTAAAAGTACCTTGTATGACTTTTCCTTGCCCTCCTTAATGGTCTCAAGCAGAGAATACGCCAATGTATAATCATTCAGATCGATTGGGAAATACTCCTGTGCTGTTGCCTGAACAAGCGCCCCAATTTTATTTTCCTTTACATTAGGAAGTGTTACCTCACGAGTTGCGATCTTACTGGACGCAATCGAGAACACAACACTCTTTTCTTTCATTCCTGCCTCTGCCAGCTCATTGCGGAAAGCGACTGCCAATACATCCTTATCACGGATGACACCATCTTCAATAACACCCTCCGGTGTTGCAAAGCTGACCGCGCGGTATACATGCGGATTTTTCTTTTTATAATCAATCTCAACAATCTTGGTCACTTGTGTACCAATCTCAATACTAAGTACATGTTTTGCCATATCGTACTTTTCCTCCCTGTCTCAATATTTTTGCATCACACAAAATTCAACGTATGCAGAATAACTGCAAAATGGAGCCTAACGCTATGCTCATGGTAAGCTCGCTGTTAAACTCTCTGTGACAGCAAAATTACTGCCATCTTCTGAATAAAACGTCAATAAACGGTTACTATGATCGATCATCCAAAAAGCGGTCAATCACATTTTAATCATACCAATATACCAATCAATCAAAGGAGTTCCCCATAATGCCGTGAACCAGATCCCCACAGACAAATAAGGTCCCAATGCCAGACGATGCTCTGCATGACTTACCGCCATACGGATCAGATGAATCACTGAACCAATGATACATCCCAAAAAGAATGCCAAAACAGCACCTTTCCACCCCAGCAATAACCCTGCACCAAACATCAGCTTGATATCTCCACCGCCGATTCCCCTTCCGACAGTAATAAGATAAATAACCAAAAGAAACACGCTGACAGAAAACATTCCGATCACGTGATCCTTCCATGCATGCAGATCAAGCAATGTTGCCGCAATCCCCAGCAATAAGATGAATAGATTGATACCATCCGCAATCTCCATAGTCCGGAAATCAAGGATACTTAAAACAATAAGGGCGGATGTCAGGAGACAATATACGACACTCATATAATTCCAACCGTTCGCCAAGAAAACGATCACATATAATGCTCCATTCATGCCTTCCACTAAGGGATACTGAAGCGATAACTTCGCATGGCACTTCCTGCATCTGCCCCTTAGTATTAGGAAACTGAATAATGGGATCAGATCATACCAGCGCAGGTAATAACCACAAGTCATACAATGGGAGTGTGGAAACACTATGCTTTCCTTTAAAGGAATACGATAGATGCAGACATTCAGAAAACTGCCGATCACAATTCCAAAGAGAAAGACGAATATGTATAAGACTATAGTTATCGCTGCTACTGACATGACATGACTCCTATTAATTACAATTACTCAGATACAACTTTGAGTTTGTCAACTGTTCCACCTGCACAATATACAGTTACCTGACCTGTGGAATTATCATATGCAACAAAAATTGCGGAATCAGCTTTTGCTGTTTTAGATTTAAATTTGTCAGCAATGTCATCTTCAATATCTCCTACCGATTTGGCAGTTGTTCCATCTGAACTGCGAAGAAGACCAAGCTCTTTAATCCAGTCAGCACCACCGGTTGATGCAGTGCACGCATTCAACTCTGTTGCTGCAAATGTTGAAACAGTTCCATCAGCCTGTGAAATAGCGGATACTACATCTGTACAGAGACTGCTAAGCTGCTGCTGATCCTTTGACATACGAGACTTCTCCATATACGGAAGTACCTGAGAAGCTACGATACCAACAAGGATAGCCATAATAGCCATAACGATGATCAACTCAACAAGAGAGAAACCTTTCTTGTCATTTTCCTGTAACTTTGCGAGATAATTCTTGATAACTTTCTTCATAATTATAATCTCCTTTTCATTGAATTTTATTTATCAAAAGACTGCTTGGCACAGCCCCAAGATCAAAACAAAATAGATTTTTCTGTTTTCCAAAAACATTATGCATTTTCTGCCGCACTGTACATAGAAAGCATTGGAGCCATAATTGCAAGCATAATCGGCACAACCACCCCAGCCATCAGCACGATGATCACAGGCTCCATAATTGCAGTTACTGCTTTCGTTGCATTCTCCACTTCCTCCTCATAGAAATCAGCAGCATGCCCCAGCATTTCCTCCATATTACCGGTTTCCTCACCAATCGCCGCCATATTATAAAGAAGCGGTGGGAAAATACCAGCATCCCGAAGCGGCACCGACAACGGTGTTCCTCGTTCCACTTCACCTCTTGCTTCTTCCATGACCTTCTGTACAATACGATTACTCATCAGCTTCGTTACAATGGAAATTGCATCCACCATCGGAATACCGGATGCCATCAATGTACTCAGTGTACGAGCCAGCCGAGCCGCTGCCGATTTGATCTGGAGATCTCCAACCAGCGGAATACGGAGTAGAACACGTCCCATAATAATAGCACCGCTCTCCGTCTTTGACCATATACGAAATGTGACCACGATTGCCACGATAATAATCAAAACAAGCCACCACCAGTGGATCATACCATTACTCATTGCCATAACAATTTTTGTAATTGCCGGAAGATCCATACCAGCCCCCTCCAAAGTATCTTTAAACTGTGGAATAATATATGTAAGCATTAACACAACGACACCAGCAACAACCACTAAAAGTACGATCGGATAAATCAATGCCTGCTTGATCATACTCTGCGTCTTGTTATCCTTTTCGAACTGTTCTGCCATTCGGCAAAAAGATGTCTCCAAACTACCGGATGCCTCACCAGCCTCCACCATGTTCAAAAGCATATCCGGAAAGATTCCCTCCTGAGCTCTCATAGCATCTGCCAGAGACTCACCTTTCTCCACCAGGATACGCGTCTGATCCAGTGCTTTCTTTAGATACTTGTTAGTCACCTGATCGGTGATCATCTGGAGTGCCTGAATAACTGTAACACCGGCATGCAGGATACTCTCAAACTGCTTACAGAACACGGAAAGATCTCTAGCCTTTACTTTTTTACCAATGCTGATCTCAATATCCTTATTTAAAGCATTCGGAATCTCCACACTGATCGGGATCAGTCCCTCTGCCTTCAGAGAATTCCTTGCAGCTGCCTCATTGGCGGCTTCCAGAGTTCCCTTCTTTTGTTTACCATTGGCGTCTACCGCCACATAATTAAATGCTGCCAATTCATCACCCTTTTCTACCCCTCTGTGTGAGACGTCATACTCACAATGGGTCGTTTATTTGTGTTATATATAACATCCCCGATAGTTATATACAGTATCACTTTCTAGATTGTACTACATTCGTCTCACTTTTTCAACGACATTTATTAAATTTCTATAAAAAATAGTTCACATAATTTTGACCCCATTTTTATACATATTGTCCAAATGACATCTCTATTATGTGAACTATCTTTGTGAAACATTTCTGTTTTATTCGACAAATTAGAACAATTTACGCTTGAGAACCTCCGGCTCCTGAGCGAACTCCAATGCAGTATCTGCTGAAATCTTCAGATCATGATACAGATCAAAGATTGCATCATCCATGGTCTGCATCCCCATCTTTTTGCTGGTCTGGATCGTAGATGGTATCTGATGTGTCTTTGCATCACGGATATTACTTGCAATCGCAGGTACCGTATGCATAACCTCATACGCCGCAACTCGTCCCTTACCGTCAGAGGTCGGCATCAACTGCTGGGAGATAACTGCCAGCAGTACCATTGCAAGCTGCACACGGATCTGCTGCTGCTGATGTGGTGGGAATACGTCGATAACACGATCGATGGTTGCTGCCGCACCAATGGTATGCAGTGTGGAGAATACCAGGTGACCAGTCTCGGCTGCGGTAATGGCTGCACCAATCGTCTCCTGGTCACGCATCTCTCCGACAAGAATAACATCCGGATCCTCACGAAGTGCTGCACGGATACCATTTGCAAAGGAAAGGGTATCAAATCCGATCTCTCGCTGATTGACGATAGAGTTTTTATGCTTATGAAGGTACTCGATTGGGTCCTCCAATGTAATAATATGCTCTTTACGATTCTCATTGATCATATTGATCAGTGATGCCAGCGTCGTAGACTTACCACTACCGGTAGGTCCTGTAACCAGTACCAGACCACGTTTTCTTTTGGCCAGATCCATAACAGACCATGGGAGACCTAACTTCTCCGGTGCCGGGATCACAGTATTGATCAGACGAAGTACTGCTGCAAAGGAATTCTTCTGGCGGAACACATTACAACGGAATCGTCCCAACGCTTCTGTACTATAAGAGAAATCCGCCTCACCATCTCTCTTTAAGGTGGCAACCTGTCTCTCATTCATAATAGAAAGAACCAGCGTCTGTGTATCATGAGAGGTCAGCACATGAGGAATAATATCCTCGATCGTACCATTTAACTGCCCGTTTACACGCATTTTCGGTGGAAGTCCAACCGTAATATGTACGTCGGATGCTCCCACGTCTCTGGCAATTTCCAGCAAACTGTCCATTGTGATTTCCATTTTGTAAACCCTCCATATTCTATAGATTAATTATCATAAGCGACACGATGTACTTCCTGCAGTGTCGTAATACCCTTCAATACCTGTTTGTTAGCTGACATAACAAGTGTGTTCATACCTTCTGCGATCGCCTGCTTCTCCAGCTCTTCTGCTGTACCACCGGTTGCAATGATACGCTTAAGACTCGGAGACATCTGCATGATCTCGTAGATACCGATACGTCCTTTGTATCCGGCGCCTCCACACTCCAGACATTCCTCGTTTGGCTCAATATGAGGAATTAATATTTCCTCTCCCCACTTCTCCTCCGGGATACCAAGCTCTTTCTTTTCCAGGTCATCTGCCGGCACCATACGCTTACACCGCGGACAGACGCGGCGAAGAAGTCGCTGTGCAATAACTCCGATCACCGCATCAGAGATCAGATAATTCTCAATCCCCATATCTGCAAGACGGCTGATGGTACTTGCCGCACTGTTCGTATGGAGTGTACTAACTACCAAGTGACCCGTGATAGCGGACTCAACGGCAATGCCGGCGGTCTCACCGTCTCGAATCTCACCGATCATGATAATGTCCGGATCCTGACGCAGAATGGAACGAAGTGCCGCAGCAAAGGTAAGTCCCGCTTTGGCATTTACCTGTACCTGATTGATACCATTGATATTGGCCTCGACCGGGTCCTCTACCGTGATGATATTTACTTCGTCGGTATTCAGCTCACTGAGTGCCGTATAAAGAGTCGTTGATTTACCGGAACCGGTAGGTCCTGTAACAAGCATAATGCCATTTGGATGCTTCAGAATATCCTCAAACCGGTGAAGCTCCTCCGGCTCAAATCCAAGATCTTTCTTATCACGGCTCAAAGCAGTCTTCTGTGCAAGACGCATAACGATCTTCTCACCATATACTGTCGGAAGAATAGATACACGAATATCGTACTCCTGCCGATCGACGATCTGTGTCATACGACCATCCTGTGGTTTACGCTTCTCGGAAATATCCATACCGCCAACGATCTTGATACGTGCAACCATCGCTGACAGCAATGAAATATCATGACGCATCGCCTCCTGAAGCACACCATCGACACGGAACCGGATACGGAGCTGATTCTCCAGCGGTTCAAAGTGAATATCGGATGTTCTTTTATGTACTGCCTGCTCAATGATCTGATTAACCAGACGAACGATCGGTGCCTGCTTAACCTCCTCGGACTCCTCTTTTCCATCCTTATTATTGCCATATTTTTCACGACGCTCAGCAGCAAACTGATCTGCCACCTTCATTGCCTCGGAATTACCATAGAAACGATCCAACGCCTGGGATACATCCTTGACCGTGGTAACACGAACTTCTATCTGCATACCGGTGATGATCGACAGATCATCCATTGCGATCATATCCAGCGGATCTGAAAATGCTACACGAAGGACATTGGGATTGTCCGGAGCGAACTCATACGGTAAAAGCATATACTTTCGCAGAACCTTCTCGTCTACCAGAGCCAGCACCTCATCCTCAATGGTAATGCCTGCCAGATGTACACGTTCCAACCCCATCTGGTGACAAAGTGCCTCTGCGATGATCTCATCATTCATGATACCCATATCTACAAGGGTCATACCAAGCTTCTGACCATTTCCGGCTTCCTTCTGCTTCTTTAACGCTTCCTCCAACTGCTCCTGTGTAATAACACCCGCTCCAAGCAGCAAATCTCCCAGTCGTTTCTTTCTGCGCAATCTGCTTGCAATCGAATTATCCATGCTAGATCCCCCTATCCATCCTTTTTCACAGGCTCCTCTCACGTTCCGGAGCCCTCTTCTCCTTTGTCCCATTCAGGCATAGGCACAACAGATGTAATTCCTCGTACGTCATTCTTTATTCTTTTGTGCCTGCATATTTATATTATTATATACGTTTATGAGACATTTAGCAAGCGGAAACAAAAAATAGCGTAATGATTTTCGTAATTTTGCTGAAATCAAAAAAGCAGGTATAACCCGCTTTTTCTTACGTTTCCCTCTGAAACGCTATTTTGTAGTGCCGCAAGAAGGATTGCAGCGCCTCTTCCCATAAGCTCTCCCCTGATCTGTCTAATGTGAATACAGGATAAGAGACCACCGGCACCATCAGAAGCTCTCCTTTTTCAAACCGGATCTGTAGCCGCAGCGACGGCATCTGATCACACTCTGCGGATATTTTCTCTCCCAGGATCTGCTTTCGCTGCTTTTCAGAGGTTTCCAGATCAATATACAGCTTATCCGGTGATTTCTTTCCTTTAATAAATAGAAATACCGTTTCTCTCATTTCAGCCCAGGTCATATAGCCGCAGTCATGGCTGCCGGTCTCCGCCTGCATCTGCTGCCACATTTCGCTGTCATACCAATCTGCACGCCTTTTGCCTTTGAGCACCATTTCGGAAGATGTAACCGCCCGTGCCTCAAAAAGCAGAAAATGATCAAAGGTTTCCTGCAATAACAAATGTGCCATAAAATTTTTTATATCAATTATTTTTATCACTATCATAAAAAACCTGCTTTCTGTACATAATAGTACCACGACAAGACCGGCTGCTGTAAAACTCCGGAGACAGCAGCTTTGTCTTTGTCTTAACTATAAATCGCGCTGGAGGATTCAATCATGAAAAAAGATGCAAAAACCATGAAAGAAGTAGCGGAAAGATGTACCAAATACTGCCGCTGCGATAACTGTAACTGCTCAAACTCAAGCAAAGACGAAGCCATTTCCTGCCAGAACTGTACCCACTATACTCCTGGCAAGGTATGTGATATCGATCTGTATGAGGAGATCGTGGAGAATCACGATCTGTAATGCAGCCTGCAGCCAAAAAGCAATACGAATGTTTTGCTTTATTCAAAATAGCCGGATGAAAGTCCGGCTATTACATATATTCCGGCAAAGTTGATGCTTACTTTTGCTGATTTACTTGCATCTAATTTGGGATTTTTGACATTAGATGTAAGTAATGAGTTTTACTTGCTGTCTTACTGTTTAATAATCGTTTTGCTCGGCTTATCATTAGTCCTTAACAGAAAAATTAAGGTTAAAGCACTTGTTGCTGTTTCAATGTCGGTATTTATTTTAACAGCAAGCTTGTCTGCGTTTCAAAATATCGGCAAAACTTATGTCAATGTATCTTCTGCCAATGCGGTTGTTATTTATAATCCGAGCGGCGCTGTTGTAATCGGCGCAGATAATGCGAGCGATTACTATGAAGTTAGGGAAAGCTTGCAAATAGCAAAAAGCGATACCGTTATATTTGTTGATTGCGATTATGATAACGATAAGCTTTCTAATTTGGCAATGAATAATAAAATATTTTACAATAATTGTGATTTTAATATTGATTTATGTGATGGTATTACTGTACAATATCAGTCAGGCGTTGTTTATGC
>ERZ834722.712-NODE-712-length-35488-cov-5.460192_pt1 | contig 35488 bp, 27 predicted proteins | sample MGYA00519576_ERZ834722 | MGnify/ENA primary metagenome ERZ834722 (study PRJEB31850, sample SAMEA3708759) | human gut metagenome | biome: human gut; feature: human-associated habitat; material: faeces | place: China | collected 2014 ...
CCCCCGCCGTTTCCAGCCGCATCCACCGGCTGGAGCAGGAGGGCATCATCGGCGGCTACACCGTTGTGCTGCGCCACCCCGATGCCCCTGCCCGGGTCGAGGCGCTGATCTCGGTGCTGGTGGACGCTGCCACCCGCGCAAGCTTCCTCTCGATGATCGAGCAGGAGTCTCAGGTGCTGCAGTGCTTCCGGGTGACGGGCAGCTACAATTTTATAATCAAGGTGAGCTGCACCGACATTGATGCGCTGGAGCATCTGCTGACCAAGATGCAAAAGATGGGCTCCACCAACACCCAGATCATTCTGAACACCCAGCTGGACCGCAATCTGACATTGGAGGAATAACAAGGTTATGCTACGCTTCTGCAAAAACTGCGGCCTGCTGGTGCCGCATGACGCCCACAGCTGCCCCCAGTGCGGCGCACCGGTGCCCCCGGCCGCCTGCACAGCGCCGCAGCAGGGCCCTGCCCAGCCGCTGTATGACACGCCTGACCGGGACGAGGACGCTGCCGTCACTGCCATGAGCCAGAGCGCCACGGCAGCCGCGCTGATTTTCTTTGCTATCCCGCTGGTCGGGCTGGTCCTGTCGCTGGTGTGGAGTTTCGGCGGCACCCGCAACCCCGCCCGTCAGCGGCTGGCGCGCGCCTATCTGATCCGCACCGCCGTGGTGGCAGTCGCCTTTGCGGTGTTCCTGCTGGTCGGCGCGCTGGTGCTGAGCGCCGTGCTGCACGCCGGTCTCACCTACTACTATGCCAACCCCTATTTCTGGTAAGGAGACGCCATGAAAGCATCTGTCATCATCCCGAATCTGAACGGTGCAGGCTGGCTGCGGGATTCCATCGAGTCGATCTGGGCACAGACCGAGCAGGATTTTGAGCTGATCGTCATCGACAACGGCTCCACCGATGAAAGCCTTGCGATTGCGCGCAGCTACTGCGGCCGCGACCGCTACACCCTGATCGAAAACGCCGACAACACCGGCTTTTCCCACGCGGTAAATCAGGGCATTGCGATCGCCAAGGGCGAGTACGCAGTCCTGTTCAACAACGATGCCTTCGCCGAGCCGGACTGGCTGGCCGAGCTTATCAGGACCGCCGATGCCGACCCGAAGATTTTTGCGGTCAGCAGCCTGATGCTGCGCTACTATGAGCCGGAGCTGGCCGATGACGCAGGCGATTATGTGACGATTTTGGGCTTTGCCTGCAAGCGCGGCGATGGTCTGCGTGCCAGCCGCTACACAAAGCCCTGCCGCATTTTCAGCGCCTGCGGCGGCGCAGCGCTCTACCGCAAATCCATTCTGGACGAGATCGGCGTTTTTGACGAGCTGTTCTTTGCCTATTACGAGGATGTGGACCTGAGCTGGCGCGCCAACAACTTCGGCTACAAAAATGTCTACTGCCCCACGGCCAAATGCCGCCACATCTGCGGTGCAACCACCGGCGCGGTGCGGTACAACCCGTTCAAGAGCATCCAGAGCGGCCGCAACAGCATTTTGCTGCCCTACAAAAACCAGCCGCTGCTGATGCTGGTTCTGAATTTCATCCCGATGCTGCTGGGCTACCTGTTAAAGGTCGTTATGTTCCGGCTGCGCGGCTTTGGCAATGACTACGCAAAGGGCTTCCACGAGGCATGGGTTGCCCTGCCCAAGATCGACAAGCCCACGTTCCGGTGGAAGAATCTGCCCAACTATATCTGGGTGGAGGGCAGTTTGATCGTCGGGCTGTTCCGGTATATTGTATATCGGGTGCAGCGGGCGCTGAAGATCACCTGATTGGGTGTGCGCATTTACAAATTTTGATGCACTGTAGGGGCCGGGCATGCCCGGCCCGCCGCCTCCCGGGAGGCTGGTGCTGACGGGTAACGGCAAGAAGCCCCTTTCAGGGCGGGCTTTGCTCGCGGGGCGTCGGGGACGCCGCCCCCTACAATGCAATACTACAACACAATACAACAAAACACCTGCTGACCGGTCACACGCATACCGGTCAGCAGGTGCTTATTTTTTACGATTTAATCCTCATCTGCAAAGTTGCCGAGGGCCTTTGCCTGCTCGATGACCTTGCTCTCCAGCATCTGGGGCAGGGTCTCATAGCGGACGAAATCAAAGGTGAAGTAACCGCGGCCCTGCGTCAGCTGGCGCAGGAAGGTGGTGAAATCCTGCATCTCCGCCACGGGGACCTCGGCCTCCACGACCTGCAGGCCGTCCTCATCGGGGTTCATGCCCAGCACGCGGCCGCGGCGCTTTGTTACCTCGCCCATAATGTCGCCGGTGTTGTCCGCCGGGACATGGGCCTGCAGCGCGCCGATGGGCTCCAGCAGGACGGGGCCGGCCTCGGGGATTGCGGCCTTGTAGGCGATCTTGGCGGCCATGATGAACGCCATCTCGCTCGAATCAACGGGGTGATAGCTGCCGTCCAGCAGGGTGGCCTTCATGCCGACCATCGGGTAGCCGGCCAGCACGCCGTGCTCGGCCGCCTGACGGACGCCCTTCTCAACTGCGGGGAAGAAGTTCTTCGGCACGCTGCCGCCGAACACATTCTCAGCAAACTCGATGCCCTCGCCCTGCACAGGCTCGAACTGAATCCACACATCGCCAAACTGGCCGTGGCCGCCGGTCTGCTTCTTGTGGCGGCCCTGCGCCTTGCAGCTCTTGCGGATGGACTCACGGTAGGGCACGCGCGGGGCCTCCAGCGTGATCTCAACGCCGAACTTATTCTTCAGCTTGGCAAGCGCGACCTCCAGATGCTGGGTGCCCAGACCGCTGATGATCTGCTGCTTCGTCTCGGGATCGACCACAAAGCTGATGGCGGGGTCCTCCTCGATCAGGCGGGCCAGCGCGCCGCTGACCTTGCCCTCATCGCCCTTCTTGGCGACCTTGACGGCCATGCGGTAGCAGCTGATGGGGTAAACGGGTGCGGGCAGCGCCACAACGCGGGCGGGGTCGCACAGGGTATCGCCGGTCTTGGCGGTGGCCAGCTTGGCAACGGCGCCGATGTCGCCCGCCGCGATCTCGGCGGTATCGGTCTGCTTTTTGCCGCAGACAGTCAGCGTTTTGCCCATGCGCTCCGGCTGGCCGGTGCGGGCGTTGACGGCGTTGCTGGCGGCGGTCAGCTTGCCGGACAGCACCTTGATAAAGCTCAGCTTACCGACAAACGGGTCTGCCACGGTCTTGAACACATAGGCACACAGCGGCGCAGCGTCATCGACCGCGATGTCCACAGGGCTGCCGTCCTTATCCTCGGCCACGGCTGCGGCGGCATCTGCGCCGGGCAGCAGCACATTCATGTTGTAGAGCAGCATATCCAGCGCCTGCATGTTGACGGCGCTGCCGCAGAACACGGGGGTGATCTGGCCGCTGCGCACGCCGGCGGCCATGCCCTGCACGATCTCCTCGGTGGTGAAGGCCTCACCCTCGAAGAACTTCTCCATCAGGGCCTCGTCGGTCTCGGCGATGGCCTCGCTCATGGCCTGAATCAGACCCTCAAAGCGGTGGCCGATGTCGGGCACCTCGATCTGCACCTGCTTGCCGCCCTCATATTTGAAGGCCTTCTGGCTGAACAGGTTGATGTACGCGACCGTGCCGTCATCAAGGCGGACCGGCACGACACAGGGGCAGACGCTCGGGCCGAACTTGATCTTCATCTGCTCAAGGATCTTAAAGTAATCGGCGTTCTCAAGGTCGGTCTTGGTGACAAAGATCATCCGCGCCTTGTTATTTTTCAGCGCCAGCTGGTAGGCCTTTTCTGCGCCGACGGTGACGCCGGAGCGGCCGGATACACAGATCAGCACGCTCTCCGCCGCCATGATACCCTCGGCGGCGCCGGTCTCAAAGTCAAACAGACCGGGGGCGTCGATCAGGTTGTACTTGATGCCCTCATACTCGACCGGCACAACGCTTGCATTCAGCGATGCCTTGCGGCGGGTCTCCTCGGGGTCGAAGTCACTGGCAGTGGTGCCGTCCTCCACGCGGCCCATACGCTCGGTAGCGCCGCTCATGTACAGCAGTGCCTCGGTCAGCGTTGTTTTGCCGCAGCCGGCATGGCCGGCCACCAGAATGTTGCGGATGTCTTTGCTTGCGTAGCCCATGGATCGTCAAACCTCTTTTCGCGCCGGGGCGTTTCCAACCGCCCTGCGGCGTAGATATTCTTTGCGGCGGAGTGAATTTTGAACACTTCCCACCTGTTTGATACTACTTTACCACATTGTTGTGGAAATTTAAACAGTTTTTTTAGATTTTTTGTAAAAAATTTTAGGCAAAAGATTGTGTAAAGTGTAAAAAAAAGAGCCGCGCACCGGCGCGGCTGGGAAAATTGCTTATTTCTTCGTTGTTTTTTTGCGGCGGCGGGCGCGTCCGCTGTCAGCCTTGATCTCCGGCACATAGACATTGTAGCTCAGCAGATACCGGCCGTGGGCGGGCACGCGGTAGAAGGCCGCCTTGATGCGCTCCAGCGGGCTGGAGCCTGTCTCGGCCGCGCTGCCGCTGAGCATGATGACATACTGCATTTCGCTGTAGCGGGCGGCCACATCACACTGGCGCAGCGTGGTGTGGATCAGCTCGCCAAGCTGCTCCACCATAGTGGCGGTCTCGGCAGGCTCGGCATTCTGGCCGGGGGCCACCGTCACGATGGCCAGAAACACCGGCAGACCGTAGCGGGCCTGCACACCGCGCAGCACACGGTAGGCCTCCTTAAAGGTTTCAAAGTCGCAGATGCAGGCGCCGGTGTTTTCGGTGTCGGGCAGGGCGGCGGTCAGGCGGGAAAGCTCGCTCTCCATGTTGCGGTCCGCCTGGCGCATCTGGCGGTAGGCAGAGCCGGCGCGCCCCGGGTCAATGGCATGGTGCAGGCAACCCATTGCGTTGCCGCGGCGGGCAAGGTCCCGTGCCTCGGTGTGGCGGCCCAGCGATTCCAGCGCCACGATCTCCTCCAGATAGAGGCGCTCCTCGTAGGGGTCCAGCTCAAGCGCGTGGGCACACAGCGATATAATGCGGCCGCTTTCGCCCCACTTTTTGCAAAGCTCCAACAGGCCCAGAATGGCCGTGCGGTACTGTCCGTGCAGCCGGACGCTGACGCTCTCGACCCATGGCTCGGTGGCAAACTGGGGCAGCAGACGGCCCTTGTACAGGTTGACGATCTCCTCATACAGGCGGCCGCGGCTCTCGGGGTCAGCCTCGCAGCGGGCCTTCTCGGACAGGTCGCTGACCTCAAACACATCCACGCTGCAATCCAGCGCGGGGTTCCACTGGTAGCTGCCGCGGCTGGTCTGGATGCAGCCCTGCAGCTCGGTCAGGCCCTCGGCCTCGATCATATTGCGGAAGCGGTGCAAAATCGCGCGCAGCGCCATATCCGGGTTGGTCGAGCGCTCGCCCGCCCACAGCGTATCGGTGATGGTCTTGTGGGACACCCGCTCCCCGCGCTGCAGCACAAGATACTGCACCAGCGCCGTTGCCTTGCGGGACTGTGCCAGCTGGGCCAGCACCGGCCTGCCGTTTACGCGGATCTCAAAATCGCCCAACATTCTGATTTCGATTGTTGCCATGTGGTATTCCTCTCTGCTCTATACAACGGGGCGCAGCGCCCCACCTTTCCCATATTGTTCTATAGTATAACAAAAATCAAGAGGTTTGTCCAGCATAACACGGGATATTCTTGCTTGGGCGGTGCTTCACGACACCGCCGGGTTGCTTCCGTCCCAGCTGCCGGGTTCCTCGATATATACCGGTGCGCCCGGCAGCGGCACGATCGCCTTTTGGGTACACAGCGGCACGGCATTGCCCTGCGCATCCTTTTGGGCCACGGTCAGCACAACGGTCAGCGCCGTGACATGGGCGTATTTTTCCCCCTCGGCCTTGGTATAGCTGCGGGCGTAAAACTGCAGGTCACTGATAACCATCCCCATGTAGGCGTCCTTGGGGTAGGCTGTCGTGTAGGCGTAGGCAACATAAGGCAGTTTCGTTCCGCTCTCTAATGTCACCTCATGCTGGGGCTTATAGATGTTTTTCTCCTGCAGATAGAACCGCATGTGCAGGTAACCGTCCAGCTCGTTCGCGGTCTCTTGGCTCAGCAGTTGCGTTCCATCCGCCTTTGTCAGCGCCGGGACCTTATCCTTGTCGATCAGCTCGATATGATTGGGGTAGACGCTGAACTCCAACGCTGTACCGCTGCTGACACCGGCTTTTGTGCCAAACACCTTGTCCAAATCACCGTCTGTTGCGCCGTCCGTAAAGCGGATATACCCGTTAGCGTTCAGCAGCTCGCCGCGGATGGTCTCGATCAGCGCATCGGCCAGATTCTGGGCGCGGGTCTGCTGCTGCACCTGCATATACGCCTGCGCGATGGGCTGTATCAGCGTGACAGCCGCAAGCGTAAACAGCGACAGCAGCACCATGCAGACAACAAGCTCGACCAGCGTTGTCCCCCTTTTGTTTTTCAGCACTCGCATCATGGTGTTTCCTGTCCCCCGCTGGTATTTGACTGGCCTTTGCTGTAACGGTGGAAGGTGTATGCTTCCGTTTTCGTGTTCTCCTCGCCGCCCTCCGCTGCAGTAACCTTCGCCTCAACCTTCATACCATCCAGTTTGATTCCAGATACGGAAAATACCATTGCCTCTCCTGACTTAAACTGAAAGGTCATATTTTCCTTACCGGCCACAGTCTGCCACTCATTTCCCGGTTGCTGCGCTTCGCCCTGCGTTTTCGGTATCGGGTACAGCCCGGCGCATAATTGATATGCCGTTTCCCGCAGCGTCTCTGCCTTTTGGGACATAGCCCGGGCATACCGCAGCGATACCACAAACATGGCGGTAAACATAAGCAGCAGCATAAACGACACCAGCACTTCCACAATGGTTTCTCCGCGCTGATTTTTCAGTATCTTTTTCATAGCGGTCACTCCTGTGCGGTGGTTTTCTGCTTAACGCCGCGTGTGTAGGTGATGGACTGCGGATCAGCTGTGTCAAAGTGCGGGACGATTTTTCGGGATGCTTCATTATTGATTGTAACCTTTGAGCCGCCATTAACAGCGTTAAATGTCTTATTATTGTCCCATTTATACTGTGTCGTATCATTATCCAGCGTATAATAGCTGACAGCATAATGCACCGCGCGGTCATAGGTCACGGTATAGGCAAAGCTCTCCCCGCCTTTTTCTACGGTAACAGTCACATCCAGCTGCAGATCGACCAGCTTATAGCTTTCATCCTGCCAGCTATTCAAAAGCTGCTGCCAGCTATTATCACTGGTGTCCACGGACTGCCCTATACTGCCGTTCAGGTTCAGCTTTTCCGCTTCCTCGCCGGGGCGGCGGCGCAGCGTGATCTTTATTGTATCTGCACCGTCACTGCCGTCCCCGCTCAAGGCAGCCTCAAAGGTTTTGGCCTCCGTTTCCTCCTCAAAGGGATTTTTGCCGTAATACTCTGACCGCATGTAGGTGTTATTGATAAATGTAGCAAATCCGCTGTCACTGTCGTTCAGCTGTTCCCCCAGTATGTCTGAGAAGCTGGTGGCAAGCTGATACACCTCTTGCTCCAACAGCTGGCGGTTGGCATTGGCCGTCAGCACAGAAGCCGCATAGACCAGCGCTGCAGACAGCGCCGCAAACAATGCCCCCATGCAGAGAACCAGTATCATAGACAAGCCCTGCTTTCCCTGCAGGATGCTGCGCACTTTCCGGCACATAATGCCACCTCCTTTCTGCTGCAGCCGTCAGGCCGCAGGCGGTTGTATGGTTTCCGCATCAGCTGCGGTCTCCGGGGTCTGGTTCGTTGGGTGCGATTCCGTGACCGCGCGGGCCGGGCTTCGCCACACCTGCTCTGACACCGTATCCTCTGCCTCCCTGTCATCACTGTACGGTGCTTCCTCTGCCGTCTGGGATGCCGTGCCTGTATCGTTCAGCACGACAGCACTCGACGCAGATTCTGCGGTCTTTCCGTCCGTGTTTCCGGCTGCGTCCTCATACGGCAGGGCCTGCACGGTCAGTGTGGCGGTGATTTTTTGCAGGGTATCCTGCGTATCCATGTAAACCTTGAACAGGTCAGGCAGTGTTACACGGAGCATCACTTCATTCGCGCTGTTCTTCACAACCTCCAGCATCGGGTATACATCGGCGGCGTAGTACGCCTTTGTGGTATCCTCTACCTTAGTACCTGTGATGCGCGTTGTCTGGCGCTCCCATTCGCTCCACTTCCATCCGTCTTCGTTCTTTTCAACGGTCGGCAGCAGACTCAGGTCATACCAGACACGCTGCGCTGCTTCGTCCACAGTAGGCTCGATTTTCTGTGTAAGCGTCTGCTGCTTGTCATCCCCATTGGTCAGCGTGACGATCTTTTCTACCTTGACTATCTCGCCGATCGGGTGAAGCTTGCCGGCATCGTCCGTATACTCTCTGTCATTCACCCAGACGTTAACCGTGTAGGGTGCTTCGCTTTCAGAAACCGGCGTCACAGTAAACCGATAGACATTGGTCAGGCTGCGCACCGTACCGGCGTCCTTATCGTCATACAGATTGCCCAGCGGCCATTCTACTGTGCGGCGGGACAGCTGCAGCGTTGTGGTTGCCAGCGCTGCGCCGTTACATTCCGGATTGTCATACAGGCCGACCGTTTCCTCGCGTTCCACATTGCCGATCACAGCCGCAGGTGCATCCAGCTTGATCTTGGGCAGCTGCATTTGGGTGGGGGTTGCCTGCGCGCTGTCTGCGACATAGTAGTACCAGTTGGAGCTGGCGGTTGTGCCATCGGTGGACATGTTGCGCAGGGCGGGCAGCAGCCAGTAACCAGCATACTCCGGCTTCATGGTAAAGCTTTCATCGCCAAGCGCAAACGCTGCGCCGTTCTCTGTTGTTTCTGCCTGCGCGCCGCCGTCCATCCGGCCTTCCGGCAGCAGGCGCAGCACGCGGCCGTTGTTCGTGTCGGTAAGCATTGCATTCAGCGCGTCCGTCAGAGCTGCCAGACTAGCGGCCTTTGCATCGGGCGTCTGCGTCTTCTGATAGCTGTTCGCCAACTCCGCGATTTGCTTGTAATCCGCGGCATCTTTAAAGAGATAGCCCATGTAGTAGTAGCTGCCGCTGCTGGCGTCTTGAACCGTCAGCGTCAGCTTTTCCTCGGTCAGGAACTGGGTCTGGCTCGGCGTCTGGTAGCTTAGCGCGGCTGTGGTCACAACGGGCGCAGCAAGGCGCGTTTCGACAACCAGCGGGTTGCTGTACTCGCCGTTCGGGCTGCAATACTTCTTGCCGTCAACCGCATTTGCTACGACATAGAACCGCAGGGTTGCGCCCTGATACTTCTCAAGGTCAACGGTGCAGCTGTTTTTCGTGATGTCCCGCCAGTTGGCAAGCGCCGTCCAATTTTTGCCTTCACTCTTTTCCGCGTACAGGGTATATGTCACCGTGGCTTCGTCTTTGGCGTCCGCGCTTGCGGGCCAGGTGATGTCGTAGTTCAGTGCATTGGCGCTGTTGTCGTTGGTGCGCATAATGCTGTTGACCTGACCTACCACAGACAGACGCTGCTTAACAGCACAATCTGCCTCGCCCGCTAGGCCGATTGCATTGGTGTCCCCATCGCCCGGCTTGCGGGTGACATGCAGCCGCACCTTATCATAGCGCCAGCTGCCGCTTGCAAGGTCATCGTCCACACAGAGGGTCAGGGTATAGGTGCCGGTTTTGGCGTTAAATTTGATTTTATCCGCCAGCGACACGCCGTCCTTCAGCTCGATTTTTTCCTTGCCCGCGATTGCGGTGGTTTCGCTATCCTTTTCGGTCAGCAGGCCGTACAGGGTGACATCGTAGTCATGTTCTGTTGTATCTGGCGTGGTGCCGTCCGCATTGTACTGCGTCCATGTAAAGGTATAGTTCAGCTTGTTGTTTCCGTCCACATTGCTCGTGGTTTCGCTGCTTACCTTGGGGGCTTTCAGAAGCGTGAGGTTGAGGTTGTCCGTGCGAATCTGCTTTGTAACAAATCCACTTATGCTGTACCACGGGTCATTGTCTGCAAAGAACTGCAGCGGGGTCAGGTGGTAATAGCTGAATTTGCCGTCCGCACCGCGCACGATCTCGATGCCGTTGTTCCAGCTGACGGGGTTATTGCTACCACTATCTTTAATAGCATTCAGAGCCTCGTCTGCGGTGATTTCCCAGCGGGTCACGACCTGCGGATAACCGGCATCAATAGGCACAGAGATGACCTTCAGGTCGGTGTAGCTGCCGTCAAAGACCTCGGCGGGCAGGTTGCTCAGCACAAATTCCGTGCCGCTGCTGTAGACCGGTTTTTCCACCGCAGCAAGCGTCACATACTGGCCGTTCAGCGGCTGCGTGTTGGCTGCCGTTGCATCCTCTGCCGCATTGCTGATTTGTTCATTACCGGTATATTGACCCAGCAGCATAACGCGGTAGTTCGGCACGGTGTTGGGGATTGTATCTGCGGTAAATTGCAGGGTCACGGTAATCGACAGGTTATCCGCCGTGCTGCCGGTTATGACCGGCTGACCCATGGTTACATCATTTGTATCAAACGCCTTACCGTGGACAAGGCCGCTGTTGGTATTTGTCTTTGCCACAGGAATACCGATCTCCTCATCATAGCGGGCAGACTCCATCCATGCACCTGTTGCACCTGCACCCGGGGTTGCCGTGGCGCGCAGGCGGGTAGCCGAGCCAAGGCCGTTTGCTATCGGTACCTCGGTGTTGCTTGCATCCAGCGTAATCACCGTATTGGGTTGGTTCATCAGGTAGGCGGTTACCTGCCATTCGCCCGCGTTTTGGTAATCGCTTGCGTTTGTCAGCACAAGATACTGGCCGTAGGCCTGCCTGTTGCTGTCCTGCTTTTTCAGGCGGATTTCCAGCTTCGGGGTAGGCAGGGGGCGCACGAAGTCCTGCGTGGCAGACTTTACCTCATCACCTGTGGTGGTTCCGTTCACGGCCTTTACACCGACACGGAATTTGCCGGTGCCAATGGCATTTGCCAGCGCATCATCCGCGTCAAACAGATAGCGCGTGCCGTAGACCTTTATGTCTTTGTAGTTTTCCAAAGCAACAGTGTTCGCACCGTCAACCTTATACAGCGTTACCAGATAATGGCTTACATTCTGTATCTCGTTCTGCGGGAAAATGCCCTCTGTGGCCGCGGCCGTCCATGTCACCTCATAGCGGCCATAGACAGCGCTGTCAACGTTTTCATGTTGGACTTTTACATTAGAAACCGTCCCGGGGCTGAACTTGTCCAAAACTTGCGTATAGTAGTTCTGGATCAAGTCGTCCGTGATGTCCTTCATACTCGGGGCTTTACTGTTGTCTGTATCGCCGTACCACAGCAGGATGGTGGCAAGATTCTGTTGGTTGATATCCTCCGTGTACTGGCTGTTGGAATCATAGAAAATCGTAGCCAGTTTTTGTTCAGTGGTTGCAGGCTGTTCAGTGGTTACAGGCTGTTTTATGTAACATTTTGTAGTATCAACCGTATTCAAATTCCGATCAAACATCATACCTGCTGCAAAGAAACTGTTTCCGCTCTCTATGGAGTTATCAATACCCGCATACAGCCGTGTACCATATTTATAGTGGTCACCACAAGGCTCACCGTATGTTTTTCCACTGTTAACAGTTGTCTTGTTGCTTGGTTGACCTTCCGTAAGCTTCAGCAATGCCGCTATCTTCTTTTCTTCAAAGCTGTTTTCGTCCATAAAGTAGTTGCCGTAGGCCACGATGTTTTCACTTCTACGGTTCATCGCAATGGGTGCGTTATTGGTACTAACCGTATTTTTATACAGGGCAAAACAATTCGTCACTGTGGTGGATGCACTCGTACTATCGCCGTTGCCACGGTTGCCGCAGATACCTGCAAACAAGTTGGTATCGTTTGTTTTAAGTGAAATTGTAACATCCGTAGCGTAGTTACGGCAGCGGTCAATGTAAACCTCTACCTTATCCGGTATTTTTGTCCCGCCGTCACCATACGGTCCCAGCCAGCCCATGATGCCGGCTGCCAGCGACTCGCACTGCATCGTAACATCGCCGTTCACGCAATCGACAATGTTGATGCGCAGATAGTCCTTTTCGCCGTCCGCCATGACCACCTTGCCGAGGATACCGGCAACATCGTTGGCACCGTGCTTTTTGTCACCCTCCCAATTTCCGCTGGACAGAATATCGCCGTGGTTCTGGCAGGAGAGGATATTTGCCGTGCCGCCGGGGGTAGGTTGGTCAAAAAAGCCCACGATGCCGCCGACCGTGCCCGAACCGCCGCCGGAGTTGGTATTGGTGCTAAGGCTGCCGAAGTTGAAGGATTTTTCAATCGTGCCGCCGTTTTTCAGCCAGGAGGCAATGATGCCGCCGATATAGTTGGAGCCGCTGTCAAACACAGTGCCAAGGTTCACACACTCGCTGATGACCCACTTGTCATCGGCCGTGTTCTGCTGCACGCCGATCACACCGCCCACATAGGCAATATTTTTGTTGTCTCTATAGGTCGTGTCATCGTCATTTTTATTGCTGTCTGTGCGGGTAAAGCGGCGCACGGCGGCGCAGTTGACCAGCAGCTTGACCTCGCCGGTTGCCTCGTTCATGCCGATCATACCGCCGATTTTGGATTCATCGGTCGTGTTGTCGCCGTAGACAAACCACTTACCGGTTGCCGCGCCTGTGATCGTGCCGTTGACGGTGTTGAAGCCTGCCACGCCGCCCAGATAGCCGCTGGATTTGCCGTTTGTAGCAGTTGTACCGCGCAGACCGACCAGCAGGTCATTTTGGGAAAGGCCGGTGGTTGTGTAGACAGTGTTGTAATTATTCGAGGAGACCGTATCAACGCCTTTAAGGCTATTATAAGTAGTGCCTTTCAGGGCGCTGATCATGTCATTGGTTTTACCATCCGTAAACCACTCGCCAACCTGACTAACCAGAGCTGTTACTTTCTCAGCACCGCTGCCGCTGCTGCTAATGCTGCCGTTGTTTGCGCCTGCCACGCCGCCCACAAAACCGTAGCGCGCGGTGATGATGCTGCCACCGCCTTCCCCTGTGGCAACATAGCAGGATGTAATGGTGCTGTTGTTACGACCCGCAATGCCGCCCACGCTGCTGGCGCTTTTCAGCTTTTCCGCATAGGTCTGGCTGTCGCTCAGGCCCGAGGCACCCATCACCTGCAGCGTGATTTTGGGCACACTGCACCCATTGACCTCACCGTTGTTCAGGCCAACGATGCCGCCTACGGTGTCCAGCACATTGGCTGCGCCCGTGGTGATGTTATCGCTTGCCGCAGTATTAGCCTTGCCCAGCGCGCCCTGATAGGTACACTTTAACAGAGTGCCGCCGCCGGCATTTTCGCCAGCTACGCCGCCCAGATTCTTGTATTTATTCAGATTGTCTGTAATGTTCAGTGTAACATTTGTTTCGCTGATTGTTGCGCCCTGCATATTGACGCCCGCCGCACCGCCAAGGCTGATGCTGTCTGCCCGGGCCGTAAGGCCGTTGAGATTCAGTGCAGGGCTGCTGACAGTACACTTATCAATCGTACCGGCATTTTTGCCCGCAATGCCGCCCACATTGGTGGCCGGGCCATGGAAAGCGATGTTGGCGTTTTCTTTAAGCGTAACACCGCTGATCGTTGCACCCGCATTGTTGATGGCCGTGACCGCGCCGATGCTTTCCCCGGCAAAGGTAATATCACAGCTGCCGACAGTGCCGCCCGTGATGATGCCGAAGTTGTTGGCCGCAATGGCCGCCGCATCGCACTTGGCCACGCCGATTTTGACGCCGCCTACAACGCTATCTACAATTTGGGCGCCGCTTTCATTGCTGCCTGCAATACCGCCCGCATTGCCGTTGGTGGCATATACCGTGTAGTTGTTCCCGGTCTGCCCCGCAGTGTTGGTGCAGCCCGTAATCGTGCCGTTCTGCCCATTGCCAGCCCTATTGCTGCCCGCAATACCGCCTGCAAACTGGTCATTGGCGCGCACACGCGCCCCACCAGTCAACGCCACACCGGTGATTTCGGCATAGTTTGCACCGGCTGCGCCGCCTGCGTAGCTCTTGGTGGCCGTGACGGTGCCTGTCACCTCGCCGCCCGCAATGCTGGCAGCTTTATCGTTGCGCTTGTTGTTGCTGCCCGCAATGCCGCCCGCATAGCTTTCTGCCGTAATGTTGACCTTCAGGGTTGTGCCGCCCAATGCGATGTTGCCGCAGTTTACGCCTGCAACGCCGCCCGCGCACTCGTTTGCCTGCACCGTAACGGGGATACTATCGGAAGTGTTAGAAGTGTTATAAGTTATGCTCGCATTCGTCAGGTTCAGGCCCGCCACGCCGCCGATGATGTACCGGCCGCGCACGGTGATGCTTGCTGCCGGGGCCGAGTCCGTGACCGTCCCGTTGTTAATGCCGACGATGCCGCCAAGGTAGGCATAGCCGTCCTGCTGGGTGCCCAGTGTGGCGTAGGTAGAGCAGCCGATGATGCTGCCGTCATTCCAGCCGGCGATGCCGCCCGCCGCGCTCTTGTGGGAGACAATGCCGTAGTTGGTGCAGCCCTCCAGCGTTGTGTTTTGGGTCACACAGCCGATGATGCCGCCCGCCATATAGCCACGGGCATCTTTACTGCCAACATAAGCGTTATAGTTAAAGCTGTTGTTATAGTCCTGCAGGCTGACACCGCTGCCGAGGATGCCGGTCTCGCCCCGCATTTTCAGGCTGCCGACCGATGCCGCGTTGCTGTCGCTGCCGTTTGTTGCGCTGCTGATGGTCAGGTGGGTTGCTGCATCGTTATAGCCGACAATGCCGCCCGCATAGGCGTTGACCTCCAGATTAAACTGGTTGGCCGCGCCGTTGAGGTTCATCTCTTTGTCACTGCGCGGCAATGTATTGACCGTCACAAGGCCGGTATCCTGCGCCACGGTGGGCAGAATCGTTGTCAAATCGGTCGGGGCCGATGCCAGCAGGCAGTTATAGCCGATGATGCCGCCCGCCAGACCATCGGCCTTGATGCGGCCCGCCTTTGCGGTGGTTGTAAATCTGCCGGCCGTGCTGCCGGATGTGGTGGTTTCTTTGATGGTAAACGCCGTTCCGTCCGTGCCGGCCACCGGCATGTTAGCGCCGATGACACCGCCCACGCAGAGCGCGCCGCTGATTTCCGTCACCTTTATATCGGCCGCGGGCAGGGCCGGGGCAAGGTTCAGGCCGATCATACCGCCGACCGCCTTGCCGCCCACGATCTCGCCGCTGACGGTCAGCAGCGAGGTGCTGGTATTTGTAATTTTCGCCGTTGCATCGTTGCAGCCGACCAGACCGCCGACAAAATCATTGCCGCAGATGACCGCGCCGATCTGCACCGTGCTTGCATCTGTATCCCATGTAAGCACGGCATTTTTGCCGTTGCGGCCGACCAGACCGCCCACATAGTCCGCGCGGGTGGTTGCTTTTTCCTTGTTTGTATCTTCGTAGGTGCTCAGCGCCTGCAGCAGGGCGCTGCGGCTGCTGTTGGTGGCGGTGTCCGAGGCCATGCTGCTGACGCAGTTTTGAATGGTGGCTGCTGTATTTGCTGCGTTGGTGCTGCCCCATTCGGCATCATTCAGGCCCGCAATGCCGCCCACATAGGCCGCATTTTTGCCAAGGCCCGCCACAAGGCCGCTGTTGGTAACGCCGCTGACCGTGCTTTGGCTGCCGTTGACCGACACGACACCGCCCACATAGCGGTTACCCAGCACGGTGCTGCTGTTGCTGCCGCCGGTTATTTTAAGCTGGCTGCCGCTGAAGCCGCCCGCCATGCCGCCGACAAAGCAGCGGCCCAGCACATAACCCTTTTGCGTAGTGCAATTTTCCAGCTTACACCCGCTGGCAAAGCCCACCAGACCGCCGACAAAATCACCCTTGAGCGGGCTGCTGTCGGTGAGTGCGCCATCAGTAGCATACCCGCCCTTGACGGCGGTTTTCAGCTGTGTTTCGGTCATATCGCGGCGGGTGGTGCTGGTGCTGCCGCTCAGCGTGACGTCTTTGCAGTAGCCCGCAATGCCGCCGAAGAACTGGCCCAGCACACGGCTGTTTTGACCCTCGGCGCTGCCAAGGTAGTTGGCGCCCACGCTGACCGTACCCTCGTTCTGAAGGCCGGTCAGGGTGACATCCGCACTGCTGCTGTTACTGTTATAGAGGTTGCCCACAACGCCGCCCGTAAAGGCGCTGCCGATGACGGCGGCCTTGTTGGTTATGGTTTTTCCGCTGGCGTCTGCGGCAAGATTCAGTTTGGCGGCATCCATTGTGCCGACCACACCGCCCACGCCGATGCTGCGCCAGATCGATTTTTCTCTGCTGGCGGCTGCGGCGTAGCGAGCCTGTTCTGTAAGGGTTTCGTCCGCATCTTTCAGGCTCTTGTCCTGCAGCAGACCGGCTACCGTCACATTGGCATCCACCGTCAGCGCGGAAATTGTTTGCGTCTGGCCGTTTTTGGGTATGGCAACGCCCACGAGGCCGCCAATGCCGCGCGGCTCGTTTGTATAATAGTCTGTGCCATTTTCATTTGTTTTTGGTGTGCGGGCTGACGCGGTGGCGGTATCGTCAAAGGGCAGCATTGCCAGCACCTGCGCGGAAACCGCATTGTTTTTGCCGTGGGTCAAGGTGCATTTTTCCAGCGTGCCGGTGTTGACGCCGCACAAAGCACCGACCGCGCGGATGTCGCGGTACGCGCTGTCTTTTGTTTCCAGCGGCTTCAGGGCTGTGGTCCCGGTCAGCGGCAGGGTGCCTTTTGCGCGGGTCACAATTTCAACATTGACCTGCACATCGGCATCGCGCAGGGTCATGTTTTTGATCGTGCCGTTATTTTCGCCCACAAGGCCGATGTAGCGGTCAAGCAAATTTTCGTTTTTCTGTCTGCCGGTCCGGGAGACGGAGCTGCCGCGCAGCTGCAGGTTCATGATGGTGATCTTTCCGCCGTCCAGCGTTACATTTTTGGGCAATGTCAGAATGGTCGGCCACGCCACGGCCTCCTCTGCCGAGGGGACCTTGGCCTCCGGCGGGAAGTTTTTGCCCTGTGCCGGGCAGTAGACCGTAACGCTGCCGCCGGTCCAGTTCAGGCCGGTGGCGCCAAGGCTCTGCGCGGCGAGGGTGTAGGCGGCAGTCTGGCCGGACGCCCAGTTGTCCGCCCAGCGCAGGTTGTACAGATGGCGGAAATAGGTAAGGTTGCCCTCAGTGGCTGTTGCCTCTTTTGCAAACAGGCTGTTTTCCGCATTGGTGTCGGCCGGGGTGCTGGGGGTATAGTTGCCGGAATAGTCGTCCCGCGCCTTGGCCTGCAGCGTGACATAGAAATCCTGCGGCCCACCCGACAGCAGGCGGGTGATGCTGTACAGGCTGCTGTCGGTCACACTTATGCTGTTTGCCTTCTCGCCGCTGTCATTCTCGCAGGAGCGCAGCAAATCAGCGCTGGCCATTGCGTCCAGCGTCAGGACAAAGTTCCCCTTGTTGTAGCTCAGGGGGTAGTAGAGGGTCTTTTCCTTCTCTGTTTTGTTGCCGCCATCATAGCTGTAGATTGTTGTTTTCAGCGGCACCGGCTCATTGGTCTTGACTGCCGGCAGCTCCACCTCGATCTCAAACAGCTTTTTCGTGCTGTCCTCGCTGTAGGCTGTTGCCACATACTGCACCTGCGTATCGCGGGTCACATCGCCGCCCCAGCTCAGGGTCAGCGTTTCGGTGTTGGAGAGGCGCGGGTTCTTGACCTTCAGCTTGGTCTGCTGCAGCTCAACCACATTCACACGGTCCTCGGCCGAGTAGTAGCCCACAAGGCTGTCATGGCGGCGGTGGTCATAGCTTCGGTCATAAATGTCCGTTGCGCCGTCCGTTTCCCCAAAACGCAGCTTGTCGGCGTTCGTGTCATAAAACACTGAGTACACCTGCCCGTTGGCGGCGTCGATCTCAACGCAGATGGCCGCATTCAGCAGCGAATCATCGTAGATGTAATCGCCCAGCAGCTCGCGCAGCAGTTCATTGTCGCTGTCGGTATCTGTTACTTTATCATAATACAGGGCATAGATATTCTTGTTCAGCTCATCGACCTTCTGCGCGGCGGGGTCAAAATGCGCGCCTGCCTGACCGTTCAGCAGCACCTTCTGGCGGAAATCGTCCAGTTCGCCCGCTGTGTCCCTGCGGGTCAGGGCGATCTGCGCGGTCTGGAAAAGGGTGCGGGCGTTCGCCTCGTTCTTCTCAAACCGGGCCAGACGGGTATAGGCGATCAGGCCGCCCCCCACAAGGGCCGCCAAAATTGCCATGATCGCCAGCACAACCATAAGCTCCACCATCGTGAAGCCGTTGCTTCTGCGCGTTTTCTTGTTGCAATGCACCATAGATGCTCCCGTTTATATCACGGCATTGCCGCATATTCCCGCCCGGCAGACGCCGTAGCGGCCGTTGGAATTTGCGGCAGCGCCCTGCAAATTTGTACAGTAAGGCATAATAAGACTATATATGACAGTATTATACTCGGTTTGTGATCTTTTCGCAACAAGTGTGGTGAGATTTCGACAAATTTACACCAAATATAGTGTTCTATACGGGCGGCACATACTATTTTGACAGATTTTGTGTTACATTCCAACAATAATGTGGGATTTTTTAGTGAAATTCCTTGCAAATACAGCCTTTGCAGGGTATACTGGTTAGTGTGTTATATATAGAAGTAGAGGAAGTGAAACCATGCTGGCAGCACGACTGGGTGCCTGGCTGCGCAACACCGGGGAAAAATGGGCCAGGACCTCCTTTGCTGAAAAGCTGGCCCTGCTGCTGGCATTGCTCGCTGTGATCTATACCATTGTGACCGGCGCGGCCGAGCTGCGCTATCAGGCCCGCGCGCGGGAGGCGCTGGCCCAGGTCAAGGCGGCGCGGCTGGCCGCCGGGGCCGTGTCCGCGCAGTGCTATTCCACCGGGCGCACCTTTGCCGACCAGACCACCGCAGACGGCTTTGCCGACGGCGTGGCTGAGGAGATCGAGGCACTGGGCGCACTGCCCGGCAGCGTGAGCCTTTTGCAGGTGGCGGACAACGGCTACACCGTGCAGCGGCTGCTCTATCAGGAAAACAGCATCTTCGCCGTCTATGACGCTGCCGAGGGCTACCGTGTCTTCCGCGCGGAGGACCGCCTGCATTACCTGACGGAGGCGAGCCATGCTGCTGCTTGAGTGCCTTTTGGATCTGATCCGTTTTTTGCTGGGCGCGGCGCTGTTCAGCTTTATGAATGTCGTGGCCTGGCGGCTGCCTCGGGGCATGGACCCCCTGCAGGGGCGCAGCGCATGCCCGCAGTGCGGCCACACGCTGGGTGCGCCCGACCTTGTGCCGGTTTTCAGCTGGCTGTTTTTGCGCGGGCGGTGCCGCCACTGCGGCGCGCGCATCCCGGTGCGGTATTTTCTGGTCGAGGTGCTGGGCGGCGTGCTGGCGCTGGGCTGCACCCGGCGCTTCGGCACCGCGCTCAGCCTGACGCAGGGGCTGTTCGGCATGAGCTGGGCGGCGCTCACCGCGCTGGCGGTCTGCGGCATTTTGCTGAGCATCGCGCTCATTGACGCCGAGACACAGCTTATCCCCGACCGGCTCAATCTCGCGTTGGCGGTCTGCGGCGTTGTAGGGACGCTGCTCTCCCCCGCCGGGTGGCTGCCCCAACTGATCGGGGCGTTCTGCGTCAGCGTGCCGATGCTTTTGCTCTGCCTTGTCATTGACGGCGCGTTCGGCGGCGGCGACATCAAGCTGATGGCGGCCGCCGGGCTGTTTCTCGGCTGGCAGAACACGCTGCTGGCGATGTTTCTGGGCATTCTGGGCGGCGGCCTTTACGGCATCTGGCTGCTGGCCGCCAAAAGGGCCGACAAAAAGGACCACTTTGCCTTCGGCCCGTTTTTATGTGCGGGCATCGTAATCGCCATGCTTTTCGGCGAGCCGATCCTGCAATGGTACTGCGCGTTTTTGTAATGGTGCAGCACCCGCCTGATCTCACTATCCGTTCGGAGGTTTCTCCCCTATGCCACAATTTCGTTATACTGCGACCAACGCTCAGGGCAAGACTGTCCGCGGCATGGCTGACGCCCCCAGCGAGGAGGCGCTCTACACCAAGCTGCGCGATGACGGCCTGTACATGAGCGAGGCACTGCAGACCAAGCGCGTCCGCAGCACCTTCCGCCCGTTAAAGACCGCCGTGCTGGCGGATTTCTGCCGCAATCTGGGCACCCTGCTGACCGCCGGTGTGCCGCTGGTGCGCGCCTTCCGCATCATGGCGGATGAGCGCAGCATCGACCCGCAGCAGCGGGCCCTGTACGAGGCCGTGCTGGGCGAGCTGCGCAAGGGCATCCCGCTGTCCGATGCGATGGAGTCCTGCGCACCGGCGTTCCCGAACCTGCTGCTGGCGATGATCCGCAGCGCCGAGGGCACCGGCAGCATCGACCACGCCTGCACCCGGATGGCCACCTACTATGAGCGCGAGCATAAGATGAACCAGCAGGTCGGCAACAGTATGATGTACCCGCTCATCCTCTGCGTGCTGATCGTGGCGGTCATCGCAATTTTGATGACCTTTGTGCTGCCCCAGTTCAAGCCGATGTTTGACCAGATGGAAAAGCTGCCCTTCCTGACGCAGCTTCTGTTTGATGCCAGCGACTTTGTGGGCGCCAACTGGCCGCTGCTGCTTGTGGCGCTGGCGCTGATCTTCTTCGGCTTCAAACTGCTTTTGGCCCAGCCCCGCATCCGCCGCCAGTGGGACCGCTTTATCCTGCATGCGCCGGTCGTGGGCGTGCTGAACCGCAAGATCTGCACCGCCCGCTTTGCCAGCACCCTGTCCAACCTGTACGGCAGCGGTGTGCCCATCATCACAACGCTGGGCGCGGCGCGCGATTCGATCGGCAACCGCTGGATCGAAAGTCAGTTCGGCACGGCGCTGGACAGCATCCGCGCCGGCCACAGCCTGTCGCAGTCCATTGCCGCGATCGACGGCTTTGAGGTCAAGCTGGCCTCCTCCATCGCCGTCGGCGAGGAGACCGGCAAGCTGGACAGTCTGCTGGCCACGATCAGCGAGACGCTCGACTACGAGGCCGAAATGGCTACCAAGCGCCTTGTCACCCTGCTGGAGCCTGTGATGATCGTCATCATGGGTCTGGTGGTCGGCGGCGTTGTGGCGGCTGTTATCGTGCCGATCTACCAGTCCTACGGCACCATCGGCGCATCGTCCGGCGCCATTTAAACTATATTCCGGAGGGTTCCTCATGGCATCACTTACCTCTTTATATCTGTGCAGCCGCACGGTGTACGCCGCGGTGGGCAGCCCCACCGCCAAGGGCGCACGGATCACCGCCGCCGCCACGGCCCAGCTGCCCGAGGGCTGCCTGATCAACGGCGTCATTACCAACGAGGCCGACCTCGCCGAGGCGCTCAAGGCCTTTTTTGCCCGCCATAAGCTGCCCACCGGCCGGGTGGCGCTGATCGTAGGCGGCAGTCAGTTCGTACACCGCGTTATCTCCCTGCCCGCCATGAGCGAGAAAAAGCGGCTGGCCGTGCTGGCGCATGAGCTTTCGTCCGGCGGTGCCGAGACAACAGCCCCGCTTGACGACTACATGCTGCTGGCCCGCGATGCCAAGACCCGCGCTGACACGGTGCTGGCCACCCGCGTGGAGCAGAGCGTCATTGCCGGGTATGCGGCGCTGGCCAAGGCGGCCGGCTTCAAGCTGTACAGCATCGATCTGGGTCTGGCCGCCCCCATCAAGGCGGTGCGCACGATCCCTGCCCTGCAGAGCGAGACCTTTGTGCTGCTGCATTTTGACGATGACACCGTCTCGGCCTGCCTGTTTGTGAAGGGGCAGTACACCTACTCGACCCGCAGCCGCCTGTTCAACCCGCGCGGCTCGGCAGAATCCGGCGCTGAGATCGCACAGAAGCTGTCGGGCATCCTGCAGTTCCACATTGCCGGCAAGAGCGAGAACCCGATCACGACCGTCTACTTTGCCGGTGCAGACGCCGATGACCTTGCCGTCTGCCGCCCGGACTGTGAGGCGCTCGCGCTGCGGGTGGCGCAATTCCCGGATTCGCCTACCGTCAAGCTGCCTGAGGGTACGGCCCTTGCGCAGACGCTCTCCGCCGCAGGCAATCTGATCGCGCGCTGACCCGCGCACCAACTATACAAGCCAGGGGAACATACAAATTATGGCTATGAAACAAAACAACTTTTATCTGCGCTGGCAAAAGGCCGCAGGCGCCGCCAAGAGTGAGCAGCGCAGCCGCAGCATCCGGGCGGCTGCCCCCGGCATCGCCGTGGTGGCCGCCGCCCTGCTGGGCTGGGGTGCCATGACGCTGTACACCGCCTCCCTGACCAGCCAGCGGCAGGACATCGTAAACTGGTGCAATGACAACAGCGCGGCGTTCCTTGCCTCGAGTCAGGATGCCGAGGCGGCCGCGCAGTTCCGCTCTCTGACCCAGTATGCCGACGGCATGACCGACCTGTTGGACGGCTACCCTGCTGTGACAAGCAGCCTGCTGCACCGGGTCGAAGCGGCGGGCGACGCTGCCATCACGATCCAGTTCACCAGCTACGACGCCGCCACGGGCGAGCTGCAGTTCAACGCCAACTCCAGTCAGGTCATCGACATTCCGACCTACATTCGCTCGCTGCAGAGCTGCGGCGTTTTTTCGACCGTGAGCTATACCGGCTACAATGCCGACGATGACGGCTATTCCATCGACCTGCGCTGCGTTCTGGCAGCGCCGCAGTAAGGGGGGTGCGGTTATGGATATTGCACCGATGACCAAGCGCGACAAGATCCTTTTGTATGCCGTGCTGATGCTGGCCTTTATCGTGCTGTATGTGCGGTTTTTGCTGATCCCCGGCATCGGCAGCCTGCAGCAGGCCCGCGCCGATCTGACCGAGGCGCAGGACGCCCAGATCACCATGCAGGAGACGATCCTGCATGCGGGCGTGAACGCCGCCGACAAGAATACCGCCTGGGGAGAGCTGCAGACCGCCAACGCGCGGTACTACAGCATCCTGACCAGCGATGAGCTGGACACGCTGGTGACTGGCCTTGAGCTGAACCACAGCATGCAGCCCGTCTCCCTGAGCATCGGCCAGCCGCTGACCCAGAGCATGACCGGCTACATTGCCGGCACACAGGCCGGGCAGAGCCCCGCCCCCGCCGGCAGCGCTGCGGCCGCCGTCACGGCAGATCAGGTGGACACCACTGCCGCAGGCAATGCCCTGCTGCAGCAGTTCCTTGCCGCTGACCTTGTACCCTACTATGACCAGCCCGGCTATCTCCAGACCTCCGATGTGACCTTCAGCTGCTCGGGCGAGGCAAGCAATTTTCTGAGCCTGCTTGACGATTTGGCGGACAACTATCCATCCATCCAGCTGCAGAACTTTTCCATCACCACCCGCAGCTTTGCCGCAGCGGACGGCACCTCGTCCAGCGGCAGCATCTACAATGTGACGCTGCGCGTTGTACTCTGTGACAAAGGAGGCGTACAGCCGTGAAAAACATCCGTCTTGGCGATGTTCTGATCGAGTTCGGCTACATCACGGCCGAGCAGCTCAACGCCGCCCTTGCCTACCAGAAGGAACACCGCGACCTGCGTGTCGGCCAGGCACTGCAGGAGCTGGGCTATGTCAATGAGCGGCAGGTCCTGCAGGCCCTTGCCAAGCGCCTGCAGATCCGCATGATCGACATTGAGCACACTACCGCTGATGTGACGGCTGTCGAGAAGGTCCCGCAGGAGCTGGCGCAGAAATATGACATGCTGCCCATCGCGCAGAGCGGACACACGCTGACCATCGCCGCCAACGACCCGCTGAACTACTACGCCATCGAGGACATCCGCCAGCTGACCGCCATGGAGCCGGAGATCGTGCTGGCCGAGCTGGCGCCGCTGCGCCGCGCCATCCGCTACTATTACGCCGAGGTCAGCGCCCGCAAGGCAGCCCGCAGCGCCAACAGCAGCGATATGGCCGCCGCGCAGACCGAGGACCTCGCCATCGACATGACCGCCGAGGGCGGCGATCTGGACGCGCCGATCATCCGCCTGCTGAACAGCCTTGTACAGCGTGCCGTGACGACCACCGCCTCGGATATCCACATTGAGCCGTTTGAGGGCGAGACAAAGGTCCGTATGCGCATTGACGGCGTCATCATCGACTATGTGACGCTGCAGCGCGCTTTGCATCAGCCGCTCATCGCCCGCATCAAGATCATGTCCAACCTTGACATTGCCGAGCACCGCATCCCGCAGGACGGGCATTTCCGCGCCCGGCTTGAGACCGGCCCCGATGTCAATGTCCGTGTCTCGATCCTGCCGACCGTCTTTGGCGAGAAGGCCGTGCTGCGTATCCTGTCCAGCAACACCTACATTAAAAATGCCAACCACTTCGGCATGAACGATGAGACCTACCGGCGGTTTTTGCCGCTGCTCAACCGCCCCAACGGCATCGTCTACCTGACCGGGCCGACAGGCTCCGGCAAGACGACAACGCTCTACATGGTCCTGCAGACCATCGCCGAGCGGCAGGTCAATGTCTCGACGATCGAGGACCCTGTCGAGCGCAATCTGGCCCGCATCAACCAGACGCAGGTCAACAACATTGCGGGCCTGACCTTTGAGAGCGGCCTGCGCGCCCTGCTGCGTCAGGACCCCGATGTCATCATGGTCGGCGAGACCCGCGATGCCGAGACGGCGTCCATCTCGGTCCGCGCGGCCATCACGGGCCACATGGTTTTTTCGACGCTGCACACGAATGACGCGCTCTCCTCCATCGTCCGCCTTGAGGATATGGGCGTGGAGCGGTACATGATCGCCAATTCGGTGGCCGGTCTGGTCGCCCAGCGCCTGATGCGCCGGGTCTGCCCCCACTGCGCCCGGCAGATGCCCGTCACCGAGGAGGAGCGTACCTATCTCGGCCCTGACATTCCCTTTGTGCGGCGCGGCAGCGGCTGCACCCAGTGCAACGGCACCGGCTACCGCGGCCGCGTGGCGATCCACGAGCTGGTCATCATCAACCGCGAGCTGCGCGAGCTGATCTCCGCCGGAGCCACGCAGGAGGAGCTGACCGATGCCGCCCGCCGCAATCAGGGCATGACCAGCCTGCGCGAGGCCGCCCTGCAGCTTGTGCGCGAGGGCGAGACCACCCCGGAAGAACTGCTGAAGATCACCTTCTATGAGGAATAAGGGGAACGGGTGCTGACGGCAGCGTCCTCTCCGGCTTCTCTTTCTCGAAAATGAGGTATGTCCCATGCAAATCCATGAACTCACCGCGCTGGCGCGGCAGATGAAGGCCAGCGACATCCATCTCTCCGAGGGGCTGCCCCTGATGTTCCGGGTGGACGGGCGGCTGATGCAGCCCCCCGTGCAGATGAGCGCTGACGAGACCCGCTCCCTGATCCTTGGGCTGATGGACGAGGCGCACCGCGAGGCCATTCTTACCGAGCGGATCGATGCCGATTTTGCGCTGGTCGCACCGGACGGCACCCGCAGCCGCGTGAATGTCTTTTTCCAGCAGGGGCGGGCTGCGGCCACCCTGCGCCTGCTCAACGATGCCATCCCCACGCTGGCAGAGCTGTCGATGCCGCCCGTGCTGACAAAGCTGGCGGATGAGCCGCGCGGTCTGATCCTTGTCACCGGCCCCACCGGCAGCGGCAAGTCCACCACGCTGGCCGCGATGATTGACCATATCAACGAGACCCGCAGCGACCACATCATCACGATCGAGGACCCCATCGAGTATGTCTATCAGGGCAGGCAGGCGCTCATCCACCAGCGCGAGGTCGGCGCGGATGCGCGCAGCTTTGCCTCGGCACTGCGCAGCGCCTTGCGCGAGGACCCTGATGTCATTCTGGTCGGCGAGATGCGCGATTACGAGACGATCTCCGCCGCCGTCACCGCCGCCGAGACCGGCCATCTGGTCCTCAGCACGCTGCACACGATCGGTGCAGCCCAGACCATTGACCGCATCATTGATGTCTGCCCCGCCGGTGCGCAGAATCAGATCCGCGGCCAGCTGGCCGCCGTGCTGCGCGGCGTCATCACCCAGCAGCTTCTGCCGCTGGCCGGGGGCAAGGGCCGCTGCGCCGCGACCGAGATTTTGGTCGGCACCGATGCCGTGGCAAACCTCATCCGTGAGGGCAAGTGCTACCAGATCCCAAGCGTCCTGCAGTCCGGCGCCGCGCTGGGCATGCACAGCCTGAACGCCGATCTGGCGCGCCTTGTCAGTATGGGCCGCATCACCCGCGAGGCCGCCGAGCGCTGCGCCACCGACAAGAGCGATCTCCAAAATTATTTATAAGCAAAATAAGCAAACCAAAAACGGGGTATCCGCCATTGTACGGCAGATACCCCGTTTTTGTTTGCTTTATTGGGGGCGCCGCCCCCTGCATCACTTGTCTGCGCCCTCCTTTCCCTCGGCCAAAATCTTTACCAGCCATGCGGGCACCGGCGCGCCCATGGCGGCGGCGTTCTCGGCAATGCTGCCCAGCTCCGTAAAAATATACCATACCAGCACCACGGGCAGCACCACGCCGTTCGGCTGCAGCCCCAGCCCCGGCAGGTTGGCAACCGCCATGCCCAGCACGCCGTCGGTCAGGGCGCTTACCAGCACCACAACGACCATACCGGCCTTGTGCCAGATACCGGCGCGGGCCGCCGCGCTCGACCACTGCCCCCGGCAGGCCGCCGCCGCGCTGCCGCTGGCCCAGTCCAGCGCCATGCAGGCACCCCACGCCAGCACCAGCCAGCCCAGCCAGCCGAACACCGCCGTAAAGGCCCCGCAGGCTGCCGCCACCGCTGCCTTGCTGCACTGCAGCAGGTTTCGCTTTTCCATCATGTATCCTCCCATCTGCTCTTGTACAGGCCCGCCTGCACCAATCCGCGCTGCCGGCAGAGCGCAAGCACCGCATCGGCGTCACCCTGCGTCACCGGCCCGACTGTGATAAGCTGGCGCTTTTCCGCGCCGCCGTACACGCCCGGCGCGTTGGCGCACCCGGCGTAAGCGGTCGGGTCCAGCCCTGTGCCGTTTGCTGCGGCGCGCACCTCAAAATGGCAGTGCGGGTAGGGCGGGTCAGCCAGCGCCGCATTGCCGGTATTGCCCATAACGCCCAGCGCGTCCCCGCTGGCCACCCGCTGCCCGGCCTTGACCAGCAGCCGTGCGCAGTGGGCAAAGTAGAGAAAATTCACCGCATCCGGGGTCTGCGCGCGGTCAAGCTGCACACAGACATACCAGCCCCACTCCCATGTCCTGTTCTGTCTGTCGGTCACGATGCGCGCCCGCGTCACCCGCCCGGTGATCTGCTTTCCTTTATAATAGGGCATCCGCACGGTCGTATCGTCCAGCCCCACCAGATCCAGACCGCCGTGCCACACACGGCCGCCGCCCCGTGTGAACCCAAAGCAGGCGTAGGGGTAGGCGATCCGGGTGCGCCCTGCAAAGATACCGCTCTGCCTCATGCCGTCACGCCCCCCTGCGCAGTGTGTAGATGACCTTCATCGTCTTGTCGGCGGTCTTTTCCACCGCCTTCGGCAGATCGTTGATGGTCGCCAGATAGTTTGCGCGCAGCACCCGCATGGTGCGCATACGGCTGTCGCTGTAGTAGCGGCGCAGCGGCGTCACCGGCTCGCCCAGCACCGGTACCATGGCGGCAAAGCCGGTAGTCGTGGTATCGTAGCCCGCTGCCTCGCAGGAGAACAGCTCGTTTTTCTCGGTGTTCAGCACCACGCCGCGGGTGCGGTAATAGCAGTAAAGCCGCCCGTCATGTGCATCGCTGAGGTATTGCAGGGTATCGCCGTGCATCGTGACGGCCTGCACATCGGTCGGGTCCGCCAGCGGAAAGCGGTAGATCTGATAGGTCGAGGGCGCTGTCATGTACAGGCTGCCGCCGTAGACCGTGCCGTTCAGCGGTGTGGACTTTGCCTCGCTGACAGCGGCGCGCAGCGCACCGCCGGTGTTGTTGGGGACGGTGTAATCTCTGGCCGCCAGCGTTTTGCGGTCATACTCCCGCACCCGGATGCTGCCGCCCGCCGCGATGGTGCTGCCCTCCGGCGCTGCGATGAGGTAGAGCTTGTCCGCCTCGGCGTCAAAGCAGAGGCGGCAGTACCGGCCCGCATTGCCGGATACCGACTGCAAAAAGCCGGAAATGTCCACCGTATCGGTCGCAACAAGGCTGTCCCAGCCGCCCTGCGTATCGCGCCGGAAAAGATCCAGCGTCCTTAGCCCAAGGCAGTGGCGGCGCAGCTCCAGCACACCGCGGGCTGTGTCCACCCTGCCCGCCAGCGCTTCATCAGCCGCCGGGTCCGCATAGAGCAGCACCCCGCGCTCGCCCGTAGGGTAGCAATCCTTGGCCAGCAGCCCGGTCAGCAGCTGGTCGCCGCCCAGCGCCCCGCCGAAGCTCAGCCGGCCGGCCATCACAGGGGAAGCATTGGGCGCATCGATCATCTCGGAATAGTACGCGCCCTGCGGCTGGGTCAGGCAGACTGACTGTATGACGCCGTTGCCCTGATTGGTGGCAAACTCATAGACATAGGTCATCGTGCCGCCCGCCGGGTCCAGCTTTGTCTCGGTCAGGTTGGCGCTGCCGCGGGTCGTGTTGGTCGTTGCATTGACAAGACCGGCGATCGCCGTACCCGTGATGCCTGCCGCCGCCGGGGCAAACCGCGTTGCCGGGTCTGCGCCGAGGGGGCTGTCATACAGGAGCAGTCCGCCGTAGAACATCGTGACAAGGTCCTTCGGCGCGTTGGGGTCATCCTGCTGGCCGCGCCAGAGCAGCATCGCCTTGTTCAGGCTGCCGCCGTAGCCGTTGAAGATCTCCCCCACCGCGTTCGTGATGATGTTGTCCTTCTCGACCACCTCCACCGCACCGGTGTGTATGTCGGTCAGCTCCAGCCGTGTATGACCGTGCAGTCTCATTTTGGTTCCTCCTTCGTTATCTCGGCGCCGCCGTCCTGCAGGGGGCCCAGCACCAGCGTGCGGGGCGTCAGGCGCACCGGCGCGACCAGCTCCTCACATTCCAGCAGGCCGTTCCACGGTGTCTCCCCCGCCATGCCCTGCCCGGTCACGGTGGCCTTGATGCCGTACTGTGCCACCCGCACCGTGCCGCCGCTGCAGACCAGCCGTACCGACAGCCGCTTGACGGTGTTTGCCTCGACATTTGCAAACGGGTAAAAAAGCGCCAGCGTGTGGGGGCCTGCCTCCATCCGCTGCTGCGGCGTAAAATTTTCGATCTGCTGATCGTTCAGGTAGTAATGCACGGTCAGGGTCAGCGCCGCATCGTCCGGCTCAGCGTCCGCCGTCAGCTGCGCAAGGAAGATCGCGCTCGTATCCTCGATTGCCGCAAAGGAGATCGTGACCGCCGGTACCTCCGCCGTGCGCACGGTCAGCGCCGCCGCGTTTGTAAAGCTGTAGTAGGTCAGCCGCTTGCTCTCGGCGCTGTTCTGCAGGCGGCGCAGCGTGCGCTCGGTCGCGCCGTCTCCTGCCCCGGCCAGATAGGGGTTGCGCCCCACGCTTTTAAGGGTCTGCCGCCCGCGGTACCGCCATACAAAATGCGTGACCAGCATCTCGGGGGCGCTGCCGTCCGCGCGGGGCAGGGCAATGCGATCCCCCGGCTCAAACGCCGGGTCGCCGGGCATTGTCACAGTGGCCGGGGTGTAGTCAAGCTTTTGCAGCACCGCAAACAGATGCTCGGCGATCTGCGCGCGTATCTCGGGCAGGCCCTTCTCGGCCAGCGGCATCTCGGTGATCGTCATGGTCAGGCCGCTGTCCTGCTCGTTCCCTGCCGCATACCGGCCGTCGGCTGTCTCGATGCTCAGCGCCGCATAGTGGCAGCGCAGGTCTGAGATACCGGCCTCGCTGCGGTCCCCGGGGCCGAGTGCCGCGCACGCCGCCGCGGCAAAGGGGCGTATGACGAGCCGCCCGGCCCGGTCTGCCGCCGCAAAGCCGCCCACCAGCTGCGCCACCGCCGATGCACAATCCCGCCAGCTTTTCAGGCCGTCCGCCGGGCCGATCTGGCAGACAAGGGCTGCGTTCTCGTTGAGCGCAGCCACCTCCCCGGCCGTCTGGCCCAGTGTCAGGCCGCAGGCATCGGCGATTTGGTCAAGCAGCTCATATGCCGTGCCCTGCAGCACGGTGCCGTCATAGCGGCGCTGCAGCGCCAGCAGATTGTCATACGCCTTGATGCTGACATACAGCGCCCTGCGCTCGGCCTCCGCCACGGTATAGCTGCCGAGCGGGACCTCCTCCCACTGGCCGTCCGGCAGCTGCAGCCCGTAGGCAAGGCAGAGCCTTGCGCCGTAAAAGGCATGGCGGCTCAGCGCCGTGCGCAGGTTGAGCGCCGCCTGCCCGAGGTAAGCGCAGCCGAAGGCCAGTTCTTCCCCCGTGACGCACTGGTTGTCGAGGGTCAGAGACCCGCTCATAAGCTCAGCCGCCGTCAGCGGCAGCACAGTGCCGTCCGTCAGGGTCAGCGTGCCTGTCACCCGGTCAGTGCGGGTGCGTGCCCGTATGGCGGCCTTGTAGGCTTCCGATACCGGATACATCCGGATTCCCTCCCCTCAAAATTCAATCAGATGGACCGAGGCTGCCCAGACCGCCCTGCCATCGCGGGCGGCCTTCAGGTCAGCCGTGCGGTCCCCGGCGTACATCCGGGCCGTGCGCATCTCGCCGAAGAAATACTGCACCTGCATACTGTCCGGGGCGGTCGCATTCAATACAGCGGCGCACTGCGCCGTGGTCAGGGCCTCCCAGCTGACACTGATCTTGGCCACACCGCCGCGCACCCGTTCGCGCACCAGCACACCATCCTCCGTGCGGCCGGTGCCGCTGCTGTCCAGATCGGATAGCTGCACCTTGTACGCGCCGGGTGCGGGCAGCGCCGTGCCGTCAATGGTTAAGATCTCCACGCTTCACCTCCCGCCGCTGCGCAGTGCGCGGCGATTCTGACTGTTGGCGATGACGCTGTCAAGCAGCTCCTCGCCAATGTAGATGTTGATGGGCTGATCGCTGCCCTGTGCGCCGCCCTGCCAGGCGGCCAGCGTCTCCGCCAGCGCCTGCCTGATCGTGTCCAGCGGCGCCTCGATGTTCGTACCGCTGCGCTGGTCGCCCAGCATAGCCAAAAACTGGCGGTTCGGCGGTATGACCGCCCCCTGCGCCAGCGCCGGCACCGGCACAGCGGCGGCATAGCCCAGCCCGGGCAGGGCGGCCCGGGCGTTCAGCAGCTGCCCGGCACCGCCCAGCACGCCGCCTGCCGCCGTTTTGGCCTGCCCGATAGCCGACAGCAGCCCGTTGATGGCCGCCGCAATGGCGCTGACCATGCCGCGCACGACTGCCAGAACCGTGCTGACCGCCGTCTGCACGATCGAGACGATGCGCCCCCACACGGTGGAGACGGTGGCCGCCATCGCGTTCCATGCAGCGTCCCATGCGCCGCGCAGCACAGCGGTCAAAAAGTCTGCCAGCCCGCGCAGCACGGCCAGCAGCATCGTGATGCCGTCCGCCACGATGCCAGCCGCACCGGTCACGGCTGTACCCAGCACCGTGAACACCTCAACCGCCGCCGGGGCCAGCGCCGTCACAAGCCACTGCACGAACGGGGCCAGCACCGTGTTCCAGACCGTCAGCAGCAGCGTACCCACCGCGCCGAGGCAGGCAGTCAGCTCATTCCAGAGCGGCTGCAGGTGCGCAGCCCAGAGCGTATCCAGCAGCGCAAAAAGCTGCAGCAGCACCGGCTGCACCACCCCGGACCAGAGCGCCGACACAAGGCCCACCACATTCTGCCAGCCCTCGGCCAGCCCGGCCAGAATGGGCTGCCCGTAGAGTGCCCATGCGTTCTGCAGCCCGGCCCAAAGCCCCTGCCAGACTGTGTCCAGCAGCGCCGCCGCAGGGGCAAGCACCGTTTCCAGCTCGGCCCAAAGCGGCTGCCAGACGCGCAGCACTGCCTCACGCAGGGCGTTCCACACGGTCTGCCATGCTGCGGCAAACGGCGCAAAAAAGCTGCTGAGATACGCCCAGAAATCCGCCCAGACGCCGCGCAGACTGTCCAGCACGGCCCGCCAGCCATCGGCCCAGTCCCTGCCATCGCTGCCTCCGGCGGTGCGGCGGGCCGTACCGGCGGCATTGCCCGCTGTGCGCCTTTCCTTTTCGGGCTGTGCAGCCTTTTCCGCTGCGGGGGCGGGCAGGCGGTTGATCTCGTCAAATTTCGCAAGGCTGCGGGTGGTTTTCACGCTCTGCACCGCGGTTGCCTGCAGTGCCGTGCGCAGCTCCTCCACGACCCTGCGGGCCTGCTGGCCCGCATCCCCCATGCTGCCCAGCGCCTGCGTGATGCCATCGAGCGCCGCCCGCAGACTCCCCGCCGGGAGCTTGAGGGTCGAAAGCTCGTCAAATTGAATCGTTTGCGTAGGTTTCCCTCCTTTTTTGTCTGGTCACTGCAGCAGGGCAAGCAGCCTTTGCTTTTCGGCCTCCTGCGCGGGGCTGGCCGGGCTGCGCAGCTCGACCGCCGCGCGGTGGGTGCGGTAAAAGTCCAGCTCCCAGTTTTCCAGCCGCTTGCCGCGGCGCAGCTTGTCGCGGATGGCCACCACCGTGGCAAAGCTTCCCTCGCCAATGGCATCAAACCATGCCAGAAAGCTCCACCAGTGCAGGTACGGCAGGGTGCGCACATCCTGCCCGGCCGCCCGGCTGATGCCCGCAGCGATGAGCGGTGCATCCTGCTGCCAGTCCATCAGCGGCGGGCCGGGGCGCGCCTGCTCACGGCGGCCCGCTGCCAGAAACTGCGCCAGAAAATCCGTAGCCTGCGGCCAGCAAGCCTGCGGCATCTCGGCAAATGTTGGGTAAAACAGCCGCATCGCTACATACCAGCGCCCGCTTTGGTCCAGCTGCGGGTCAGCCGTGCCGCCCAGCCAGCGCAGCAGCTCCAGAATATCGCGGTAGTCGGTGCGTATCGCATACGCCGCGCCGTCCAGCTCGGCCTGCATCGGCAGGCACCAGCAGCCCGTCATTCCGCGCCCCGGGCTGCGCGGGCGGCCTGCGCGGCAGCCTCGGCTGCATCGGCGGCGGCGTGCAGGCGGCGCTCGGCCCCCTCGCGCAGGATCGGCGTCAGCGCCTCGAGCAGGTTCTGCACCACGCGCCGCCCGTTTGCCCCGACCCCGGCCAGATTCACACCGTTCAGGATCGCATCAAAGTCGTTCTCCGCACCGAAGATCTCCCCCAGCAGCCGCTTGATCCGCCCGTCATAGTCCTGCAGCAGCGCAAGGCCGGCGGCGGCGCGCTGCTGCTCGTCCCCGCCAAGCTGCCCCAGCGCTGCTGTCAGCTCGGCATCATACCGCTCCAGTGTTTTGCCCGCCGCAAAAAAACGGTGGTAGAGGTTTGGGTCTGCCGGGTTGAAGCGCAGCACGCCCCGCCCGTTGACGGAAAATTCCTCCACACCGGTGTCAATGTTCAGTTCCATTGGATACTCCTTTCCATAAAGCCTCCCCCTGCGGGGGAAGGTGGCGCCGCAGCGCCGGATGAGGGGCGGCCTTGCCCTGCCGCCCCCTGCCGTTTTTACGCTTCGGTAAATTTCTTAGCCGCCGGGTCAAAGCTGCCCTTTGTCTTGACGCCGGTGTAATGCACATTAAAGGGGATCTGGTAGCCGGTCGTATCGCCGCCGTAGCTGACGATCTCGATGTAGCATTCCTCGCGCACGGCCGGGTAGGCGCCCGCCGTGTCCTTACCCCACAGCTTGACCTCCACAATGTCGGTCTTGAGGTCGTCCAGCACAAGATCTCCGTCAATGATGGCCTGCAGCTTTTCAAACAGCGGGTCGCCCTCCTCGGCATAATAGGGGCTGACCTCGCCCTGCTTCTGGTAGCTGTCGATGACCACCGAGGTCTGGCCGAGGATGTTGGACTTCTTCTCGACATTGGCCGTCAGCTCAGGGGCGTATTCCTCCAGATCCTGCCCCAGACGGGTGTAGCTTGCCTCGCCGCTGCCAAAGGCGGCGTTCAGGTAGTGGGCCATGTATCTGCGTTCAATTTTCATTGCATTTCCTCCGTATAAAGCTGTGTGTATTCTGCCTGCAGGCGCAGGGTGTATACCGCCGTGCCGCCTGCCTCGGCGCGCTCCATCCGGCCCTGCTCCGCGCGCAGGCACTCCTGCTGCGGCTCACTGCCGAGCACCGGCGTGCGGTGCGCGGCGCTCTCAGCGGCGATCCACGCCTGCAGCGCCAGCAGCCGCGTTTCGTTTTCAGCGCGGGTATCCGGCAGGCAGAGCCGCAGCGTGAACTCTGCCCGGCAGCGCTGCCTTACGCCGCCCAGCAGGTTCTGCCGTCGGTCCAGCACCGTGATGCCTCCGGCCCACAGGCCGGCCGTGCCCGGTGCGGGGCCGACATCACCAACCTGCACCGTAAGCCCCTGCAGGGCAGGGGCCCGGGCCAGAAATGCGTAGAGTTTTTGCATCATGGTAGTCCTCCTATCTCTAAGCCTTCCCCCTTTGGTGGAAGGTGGCCCCGCAGGGCCGGATGAGGGGCAGCCTGCCACCCGGCGTCCCTTTCCCGTGCAGCAGCGGCCGGCTCGCCCCTCATCAGCCGCCTGCGGGCGGCAGCTTCTCCCCCGAGGGAGAAGCCAAAGGTTTTTTCACCTCGTCAGGCTGTGGATGCCTGTGCCGCTGCCGTTCCACCATGCACCGGCCTCGACATGGTGCAGCCTGCCGTGCAGCCGCATCGGCAGCACATACTGCACCACCGCCGCATTTTCCACCGCAGCGGGCACAAAGCCCGGCCAGTCCTCCCACTGCAGCGCAGGCCCCTCGCCAAGGCAGAGCCGGTCGCCCGGGGCCAGCGTGTAGTCCGCGCCGTAGCGTGCAGCCGTCTGCGGTATGACCACCAGCAGCGCCGTGCCCCGGCGTGTGCCGCCTGCGTCGGGCAGCTCCCGGCGGCCCTGCTGCCAGCAGACGCCCCGCAGTACGGTGCGCACCACGGTCTGCGCCGCCGCGTCGGCGTGGTAGAGCGTCACGGTATCACGGTACAGCTTATTCATGGGGCAGCCACCGCCCGATCCGCAGATAGTAGCCCGCCTCGTGGCGGAAATGCGCCGCCCGGTCTGCCAGCGTGCGAGAGCACAGTTCGGGCGGCGCGGTGTAGGTCTCGCTCACGCTGCCGACGCTCACCTTCGCAATGCCCCGGGCTTCGTCCTCCTGCGCGAACTCGTACATTGCGTCAGCCACAGCGCAGAGCGCCATGCTCTCGGCCAGCTCCGGGTCCAGCCCCTGGCGCGGTGCCACGGCGTACATCTCCCGCATACGGCGCAGCTCGTCCCCGGCGCGTCTGATGAAGCGGGGGAACTCCTTCTCCGGGATGTCCTCGCCCAGGTAATCCTCTACGTAAAAGGTATAATCCGGCACGCGCACGCCCCCTTACGCCTTGAACTTTGCCAGCACGACCTTAGCCTCATTGGACAGCACAGCGACGTAAAATTCGTCCGCCGTGATTTCGGTGGTGCGGGTCTTGGGCTTGCGCTCGGTCTCAATGTTGACCTCGCGCTTGCGGTAGATGGTCAGCGCCGGGATCTCGTCGTCGACCTCG
>ERZ834722.720-NODE-720-length-35255-cov-7.391136_pt1 | contig 35255 bp, 32 predicted proteins | sample MGYA00519576_ERZ834722 | MGnify/ENA primary metagenome ERZ834722 (study PRJEB31850, sample SAMEA3708759) | human gut metagenome | biome: human gut; feature: human-associated habitat; material: faeces | place: China | collected 2014 ...
GATTATTCGCTTGTGACCTATGCGGACAAGATGACGCCCCTGTTTTTGAAGAGCTTTCGGGCAGAACTTTAAAATTTATTTTTTGTTCCTACCAGTTTTCTATAGAATATTCTTGCCAATTTTTTCTGATATAAAAAGAAAAACAGCAGTAATAGCAGAACGGTGTATAGAGTAGATTCTATACACCGTTCTGTATTTCATTCTTGTTATGATTATGCTAAGATTTACCTTGTTCATTCAAAAATGAGAGGGGTACGGTTCCCTTCGCAAAGACAAAGGAGATCATTACTATGGAAAGCGCATCGATCATGATCGTCGCCACCATTGTACTCTACCTGACGGGTATGGTGTTGGTAGGCGTCTATTACGGCAAGAAAGGAAGCGGCAGTTCGGATGATTTCTATCTGGGCGGCCGCAAGATGGGGCCGCTTGTTACCGCCATGAGCGCCGAGGCCAGCGACATGAGCAGCTACTTGCTGATGGGTCTGCCGGGGCTGGCCTATCTCTGCGGCTTACCGGAGGTCACATGGACCTGCATCGGTCTGGCTGGCGGCACCTATCTGAACTGGCTGATCGTGGCCCGGCGTCTGCGGCGGTATTCTGCCCGGATTGGCGCCATTCCCGTTCCGGACTTCTTCTCCCGCCGTTTCGGGGATGAAAAGAACCGCCTTTCCTGCATCGCCGCCGTGGTGATTCTGGTGTTCTTCATTCCCTACACCGCCTCCGGCTTCAAGGCCATCGGCACGCTCTTCAACAGCCTCTTTGGTGTGGAGTATCATACGGCAATGATCGTCGGCGGCATCGTGGTCGTGCTGTACACGGTGATGGGCGGCTTTATGGCCGTTTCGTTCACCGACCTGATCCAGTCCATCTTCATGACCATTGCGCTCATCGTCATCGTATGCTTCGGCGTGCAGCAGGCGGGCGGACTGGACACGGTCATCGACAATGCCCGTGCGCTGCCGGGCTACCTTAACATGACGCAGGGCTACGATGCTGCGAGCGGCACAGCCGCCTCGTTCAGCACGCTGAGCATCATTTCGACGCTCGCGTGGGGCCTTGGCTACTTCGGCATGCCGCACATCCTGCTGCGCTTTATGGCCATCCGCGAGGAAAAGGAGCTCAACCAGTCCCGCCGCATCGCGACGATCTGGGTTGTCATCTCCATGTTCATCGCCGTGTGCATCGGCGTCATCGGCTATAGCGTGACCGCCGCGGGCAAAGTGCCCTTCCTGGCGACGAGTGCGGAATCCGAGACCATCATCATTAAATTGGCAGACCTGATGAGCCAGCACGGCGTGCTGCTTGCCATCATGGCGGGCATCATCCTCTCCGGCATTCTGGCCGCAACGATGTCGACCGCGGACTCGCAGCTTTTGGCCGCGGCGTCCAGCGTGTCACAGGATCTCATGCAGCATTCGTTCGGTATCAAGATGAACCAGCGTACGACGATGCTGGCCGCGCGCGCCACGGTCATCTGCATCGCCATCATCGGCATGGTGCTTGCCTGGGACCCCAACAGCTCCGTGTTCCGTGTCGTTTCGTTCGCGTGGGCGGGCTTTGGCGCGGCGTTCGGCCCCGTGATGCTCTTCTCGCTCTTCTGGAAGCGCGCGAACAAACAGGGTGCGCTCGCGGGCATGATCACTGGCGGCGCGGTGGTCTTCATCTGGAAGTATCTCATCGCGCCGATGGGCGGCGCGTGGGCCATCTACGAGCTGCTCCCCGCGTTCCTTGCGGCGTGCATTGCGATCGTGATCGTATCGCTCGCGACGCCCGCGCCGGAGAAGGCCGTCACCGATACCTTCGACGAGATCTGCGGCAAATAAAAGGGAAGAACAGGCGAGGGCTGCGGCCCTCGCTTTTCTTTGTTAGCCAAATGGAGTGAAATGGAAAAATATGACAAAAAATCCGCATTGACTATTGAAAATGGAATGACTAACGTTTATTATAGATAACATCTATTTATGGATGCTGACATCAGGCGGCGGGATACGTGCATTTGTCCTGCCGGCCGATACTACACTGATGGCAAGCAGTGAAAGGAGAAAACAGCAGTGTCAAGACTCGATATTATGACGCCCTCCCATGCCCAGACCGTCATCGACGGGCTGTACCGCGATGTGGAGCGGCGTATCGCCGCAAGCCCTCCGGGACTGTGTCCGGTGGACCTGGCCAAGAGCTTTCTGGACCTCTGCCATGCGCAGACGTGCGGCAAGTGCGTTCCCTGCCGTATCGGCCTCGGCCAGCTCTCTGAGCTGATGGAGCAGGTGCTCGAGGGCGAAGCCACGATGGAGACCATCTCGATCATCGAGCGCGTGGCGCGCGTGATCGTCAACAGCGCCGACTGCGCCATTGGCCGCGATGCGGCGCGCCTGGTGCTTGACGGCGTGCAGGGCTTCCGCGACGACTACGAAGAGCATATTCTGCGCCACCGCTGCCTTGGCGGCATGCGCGAGCCCGTTCCCTGCGTGGCACTGTGCCCCGCGGGCGTGGATATCCCGGGCTACCTCGTGCTCATCAAGTACGGCCGCTACGCCGACGCCGTGCGCCTGATCCGCAAGGATAACCCATTCCCCTCGGCCTGCGCGTACATCTGCGAGCATCCGTGCGAGGCGCGCTGCCGAAGAAACATGATCGACGACGCGGTCAACATCCGCGGCCTCAAGCGCTACGCGGTGGATAACGCGGGCTACGTGCCGCAGCCCGACTGCGCCGAGCCCACGGGCAAGAAGGTCGCCGTCATCGGCGGCGGCCCGAGCGGCCTTTCCGCAGCGTATTACTTAGCTTTGATGGGCCACAAGGTCACCGTGTATGAAAAGCGCGCGAAGCTCGGCGGCATGCTGCGCTACGGCATCCCCAACTACCGCCTGCCGCGCGAAGTGCTCGACGCGGAGATCGCGTCGATGCTGGCGCTCGGGATCGATGTGCATGTCAACGTCAATGTCGGCGACGATGTGACGTTCGACGAGCTGCGCCAGCAGAACGACGCGCTTTACATCGCGCTCGGCGCGCACACGGATAAAAAGACCGGCATCGAGGGCGAGGACGCTGAGGGCGTCATCTCCGCGGTCGAGATGCTGCGCGAGATCGGCGACGATTACATGCCGGACTTCCGCAACAAGGACATCGTCGTCATCGGCGGCGGCAACGTCGCGATGGATGTCTGCCGCAGCGCCGTTCGTCTCGGCGCGCGCAAAGTGAGCTGCGTCTACCGCCGCCGCCAGGAGGACATGACGGCCCTTCCCGAGGAAGTGGAGGGCGCCGTTGCCGAGGGCGTGGAGCTCGTGACGCTTCAGGCACCTGTCCGCATCGAGACCGATGCGAACGGTCACGCCGTCGCGCTGTGGACACAGCCGCAGATCATCGGCGAGATGGATAAAAAGGGCCGCCCCGCGCCCGAAAAGGCCAAGCGCAGCGAAAAGCGCATCGCGGCGGACGTTGTCGTTGTCGCCATCGGTCAGGGCGTGGAGACCCACGGCTTTGAGCAGACGAAGATCGCCATCAAGCGCGGCGCGTTCGTCGCCGAGGCCAGCGGCCAGATCGACAATATGGACGGCGTCTTCGCCGGCGGCGACTGCGTCACCGGCCCTGCGACCGTCATCCGCGCCATCGCGGCCGGCAAGGTCGCCGCGGCGAATATCGACGAATACCTCGGCTTCCACCACGAGATCGACCCCGGCGTCGAGATCCCCACGGCGCGGCTGAACAACAAGCCGCCCCACGGCCGTATCGACACCACCGAGCGCGAGGCAGGCGAACGCAAGCACGACTTCAAGTGCATCGAGTGCGGCCTCACCGATGAAGAGGCGTACTCCGAGGCGTCGCGCTGCCTGCGCTGCGACCACTTCGGCTACGGCATCTTCCGCGGAGGGAGGAAAGGCAAATGGTAAGAAACGTTACACTGACCATCGACCACAAGAGCGTCACCGTGCCCGAGAATACCACGATCTTGGAGGCCGCGCGCTCGGTCAATATCAATATCCCGACGCTGTGCTACTTAAAGGACATCAACGAGATCGGCGCGTGCCGCATCTGCTGCGTGGAGGTCGAGGGCATGGAGCGCCTTGTCCCCGCGTGCGACAATGTGGTGGCGGACGGCATGGTCGTCTTCACGAACAGCGCCAAGGCGCGCGAGGCACGCCGCATGAACCTGCGTCTCATTCTTTCGCACCACGATACATCGTGCACGAACTGCACGCGAAGCGGCAACTGCACCTTGCAGCAGCTGGCGAACGACTTCAACATGCGCGGCACGCACTTCCCCAAAAAGCTGCGTCACGAGGCGGTGGACTATTCCACACCGCTCATTCGCGAAAACGACAAGTGCGTGCAATGCCTGCGCTGCATCCAGGTGTGCGAAAACGTGCAGAGCGTGAAGATCTGGGACCTTCTCGGCACGGGCTCGCGCACGGTCGTGGACGCGTCGTACAACCGCCGCATTCAGGATACCGAGTGCACGTACTGCGGCCAGTGCATCACCCACTGCCCGACGGCGGCGCTGCGCGAGCGCGACGACACGGGCCTTGTCTTCGACGCGATCGACGATCCGAACGTCGTCACCGTGGCGCAGGTCGCGCCCGCGGTGCGCGCGGCATGGGCCGAGCAGTTCGGGCTCGACAGCGAGTTCGCAACGCCCAAGCGCATGGTCGCGGCGCTGCGCGAGCTGGGCTTCAACTATGTGTTCGACACCGACTTTGCCGCCGACCTTACGATCATGGAGGAAGGCAGCGAGTTTATCGAGCGCTTCACCCACAAGGATCAGTATCAGTGGCCGATGTTCACGTCCTGCTGCCCGGGCTGGGTTCGCTTTGTGAAGTCCCAGTACCCCGAACTGACGGACAATCTCTCCACGGCCAAGTCGCCCCAGCAGATGTTCGGTGCGGTGGCGAAGAGCTACTTTGCCGAAAAGGTCGGTATCGACCCCAAGCGCCTTTTCGTCGTCTCGATCATGCCGTGCGTGTCGAAAAAGAGCGAATGCGCGCTGCCGACGATGAAAAACGACGCGGGCGACCCCGATGTCGACGTGAGCATCACGACGCGCGAGCTGAACATTATGATGCGCGCGAATCACATTGAACCCAAGTACCTGCCCGAGGAGGAGTTCGACAGCCCGCTCGGCTCCGCGACCGGCGCGGCGGTCGTCTTCGGCACGACCGGCGGCGTGATGGACGCGGCGCTGCGTTCGGCGTACTTCCTCATCACGGGCAAGAATCCTGACCCTGACGCTTTCACCGCCGTGCGCGGCATGGACGGGTGGAAGGAGGCGACGTTCAACATCCCCGGCGCGGGCGACGTGCGCGTCGCGGTCGTGAGCTCGCTCGGGAAAGCCCGCAAGCTCATTGAGGCTGTCAAGCGCGGCGACGCAGCGTATGACTTTGTCGAGGTCATGGCCTGTCCCGGCGGCTGCGCGGGCGGCGGCGGCCAGCCCATCCACGACGGTACCGAGCTTGCCGAGGATCGCGGCAACGTGCTCTGGCGGCTCGATCAGGGTGAGCTTCTGCGCTTCTCACACGAGAATCCGGATGTCAAGGCGCTCTACAAGGACTACCTCGGCGCGCCGCTTGGCGAAAAGTCGCACCACCTGCTGCACACCGACCACAACGCGTGGCAGATGCCGCAGAAAATGCTGTAAGGACGCAAAAAAACTCCGTATGAGATTTCTCATACGGAGTTTTTTATTGCTGAATTTTATCGGGTGTACGCGCCGTACTCGCTGATGATGGCGCAGAGCTGACTGAACGCCTGCTGCGCGTTGCCGTCGATCTTGTAGGCGACGGCGCGGTTGGCGTCGTCGTAGATGAAGCCCTCGTCCCAGTTGAGGTATAGGTCGTGCTTCTGTCCGTCTTCGGGGATCCACCAGACGGTGACATAGTTCTCGTTCTGTGTGAAGCGGGAGAGGAGTGACGTGGGCAGGCGGTAATAGCGCTGCACCGAAATTTCAGACATAGCGCTGCGCAGAGCCGCGGCGGCCTCGCTGTCCGGATAGCCCTCTACCCGGCAGTCGCCGGTGTCGAACGTGCCGTAGCCGTCCGGCGTGGGAACAATGGTCGAAATGCAGAAGAGTCCGTCGACGCGGGCGGTCTCAGGCGCGGGGATCAGCTCGCCGAGCGGCTGCGAACGGCGCGGCAGCAAAAAGATAGCCACGACGAGCAGCATCGCGGCGACGGCGATGAGCACGGTTTTTCTCTTTTTATCCATGGGGTTCTCCTTTCCAACATCAAACTTGCTTTTGTCGTCCAACAGGGGAGAGGGGGATCGCTTTTCGATAGTTTACCTGAGAAAGAGCTTTTTGGCAAGCCCTTCTTCGGGCGTGACATAGAGTGTGCGGTAATTGTCGTAGGTCACCATGCCGGGGCGTGCGCCCGCGGGCTTTTTGACGAACTTCACGGGGCAGTAGTCGACGGGGACGCTGCTGCTCTCCTTCGCCTGCGAGAAGTAGGATGCGAGCATTGCGGCCTCGCGCAGATCATCGTCGCTCGGCGTGAGTCCCGCGCAGCGCAGGATGACGTGCGAGCCGTGGATGTGCTGGGTGTGGAACCAGTAGTCGCGCTTGTCGGCCTTTTTTGTCAGCTGGTCGTTCTGCACGTTGCTGCGGCCGACGAGGACCTCGAGCCCGCTCGACGTTTTGAATGTGCGCGGGGCGAAGGCGCGCTTGAGCTCCTTTTTGCCGCCACTGGATTTTTTGAGGTAGTTCGTCTCCTGCAATTCGCGGCGAATTTCGTTGAATTCCTGCTCAGTCTCCGCCTGCGAAAGCTCCTGCAAAACGCTCTCCAAGTACGCGCGTTCGTTTTCCGCCTTTTCGATCTGCTCGCGCAGGTGGAATTCGGCGGTCTTGAGCTTGTTGTACTGCTTGTAGTTTTTCGCGGCGTTCTGCTGGGGGGAGAGCAGCGGGTCGAGCGGGATGTCGATGGTCGGGCAGCCGTCCTCATAGTAGTTTTCCGCATGCAAGACTTTTTCTCCGCTCTTCATGCGGTACAGGTTTGCGGTGATGAGGTCGCCGCGCAGGCGGAATTCGTCGCGCTTCTGCGTCGCGGCGTAGTCGTGCTTTAAGTTCTCGGCCTTGCGCGCCATGCGGTCGCGCGCGACCGTGACCGCGTGCGTCAGCTCGCGGCCGCGGCGGGCGGAGAGCTCCTGCCGCTCACGCGCGTCGTAGAACTCGTCGAGCATTTGCGAGAAGCTCTCACGCGTCTCGACCTGCGTTTCCGCGCCGTACTGCGCGATGGAACGGTAGGTGAAATCCACGGGCTTGCCGTCGCGGTAGAGGATGACGGGCATATAGTTATCTTCCTTTACAGCGTTGGCTGTATCGGAAAATTCCTGCACCAGCGCCCCGCGCTGCGCATCGTTCAGCGCGCCGAAGCGCACGTCGGTCTCGTGTCCCGCGCGGAAGGCGAATTCGCGCGCGATCAGCGGCGAAATGCCGGTGTAATGGTCGAGCACCCACTTGTCGACAGCCTGCTCCGCGTCGCCGCCGCGCTGCGCGAGGGCGAGGGAGTCCTCCTCCTGCGATAAAAGCGACAGCTTGTCGAGCGGTGTCGGCAGATGGTAAAAAAGGCCGGGCAGCAGTTGGCGCGTGGCGGAAAGGTCCGCGTCCACGCGGCGCAGACATTCGACGATACGCCCCTGCGCGTCGAGCAGGACGAGGTTCGACCGCCGCCCCATGCACTCGAGCACGAGCTGCTTGCGGCTGATCTCGCCGAATTCGTCCGTGCACTGGAGCGTCAGGATCACCATGCGCTCAAGATCCGGCTGCTCGATGGACAGCACGCGCGCGCCGACTAAGTGCTTGCGCAGCAGCATGCAGAACATCGGCGGCTGGGCAGGGTTGTCGCGCAGAATGTTTGTGAGCTGGATGCGCGGTTGGTTTGCGCCCGCGTTGAGCAGCAGGCGCAGATTGCCGCGCAGCAGCAGAACGATCTGGTCGCGCGCGGGCTGCTGCACCTTGTCGATGCGCGCGCCGATGAGCTGAGGTCTCAGCTCGTGTAAAACTGCCCGCAGGCAGATCGCGTCAAGTGGCATTGTCGTCCTCCATCATCCGGTTGAAAAGCTCGTTGATGCGCGCGTGATCGTCGCGCAGATACAGCCAGCCGAACAGCGCCTCGAGGCCTGTGGCCTTCTGATAGTCCGCGCGGTCGGCGTGGTGGGGGATGGAATGGACATTCGCGTTGCGCCCGCGGCGGAACACAGAGGCCTCTTCCTCCGTCAAAAGGGGTAAGAGCTTTTCGGCAAAGCGCGCCTGCTGCGGCGCGCAGACGAGCTCGACCGTCGCGCGGTGAAGGCCCTTGCCCGTCGCCTTGCCGTGCACGCACAGATATGTGCGCACAAGCAGCTCATACACCGCGTCGCCCAGATGGGCGAGGCCGATGGAGCTGATGGCGCGGATGGCGTCGTCGTTCATTTTGGCTTGTGTATAATCGTACATAAAAACTCCTGAGGTTTGAAAGTACACATATTCTATAACCTTGTCGGAATTCTGTCAATCGGCGAGCGCTGCCGCGCGCGAAAAGCCGTTGCGCTTTTGCAAAAATCCGCTATAATGGCAGAAAAGACAAGACCTTTGAGATCGGAGAAGAGAAGCCTATGAAAAAACTGACCACCGCGCTGCTCACGGCGCTTTTGCTGCTGAACCTTGCCGCCTGCGGCGAAAAGGAGCCGGACGACACCCCGTCCGGCTACGACGATTCACTCATTTCCGAGCTTTACAGCGAGGAGGGCGAGTACACGGACGCCGAGAACAACACGCTCGCATACAGCTACCATGTGCCAAGAATCATGTCGGAAACGGCGGTCGCCGCCGCGCTGAACGACGAGATCGCCGATCAATTCGGCGCGCTCGTGCAGGAGCAGAAGAACATGATGGCCTCCCGCGTTTCACTCACGTGCCTTTCCGTCACGTGGACGAGCTACTGGAACGACAGCCTGCTCTGCCTTGTGGTGCGCGCGGAGATGGACGGCGACACGAGCATGACGGAGACGTACAGCTACGACTTTTTCGGCGGCAAACGCTTCATGAGCGAGGACCTGCTGGCGCGCTGCGAGCTTTCAACGCAGGACTTCATCACGGCGGCGCGCCGCACCGCGGCAAACTACTTTGATGAGACGTACCGAGATGCGCTCAGCGGCAGCATGGGCGGCGCGGACTTCATCGCGTCCTACGCCGAGCGCCGCGCGTGGACGCTCTCGGACGAGAACATCAACGCGGAGATGCGGCTCTATCTCGACGGCGGCGCGCTGCATATGATCGTGCCCATCGGCTCGTTTGCCGGGGCGGAGAGCTACGACGCTGACCTCGCGCTCGACCTCTCCGCGCGCGAGACGGTCGAGAAGACGGCGCAGGACAGCTTTGTCAAGGCCGCGCTCTCGGGCGGCGATTTGACCGTCAGCTTTGAAAAGACGGCGGACTCCGCGTGGTACGCGGAGAATTTCCGCTTTGACTACGAGACCGTCTACCCGGTGGAGGGTTTGTATTCGGACTACACGGATGTGTTCGTCGGCTCGGTGGGGCAGGGGTACTTCCCGTACATCTTCCTGCTGACGAGCGAGGGCACGGTGGAGTACGTGAACCTGCTCGAGGGCCTGACGGCGGGCTTCCTCTGCGACGGCGGACCGCTCGGCGGCGTGAAGGGCATTGTTTCGTTCGAGTCCGGCGAGGTCAAGGAGGACTACGGCACGTATCAGACGGTGTTCGCCGTCGACGCATCAGGGGAGAAACACGACCTCTCCGGCGCGGTCAGCGACGCGGACTACACGATCCCGTCGGAATTTCTCGGCGAGTGGACGGCGACCGTGACGCACGACACCGCCGAGCAGGGCAGCTATGACAGCGATTATATTCTGACGCTCACGGATGGCGGCGGCCTCACGGTGCAGGACATCAACAGCGAGGTTGGGATTTACTTTGAGTACACCGGCCAGCTCAACTACCTCGGCACGAACGGCGAGGGCATGGTCTTTGGCTATCACTTGAACGAGAATGCGGGCACGGTGCGCTACGGCGCGTTTACGTTGCTGCGCGGCAGCGACGGCCTGCACGTCAAATCCGTCGCAGGCGAAAACTTCTTCGACGCGCCGAGCGGACGCTACACAGTGTTTGCGAGAGGGTAAAAAGAAAAGCAGGGCCTTTTTTGAGCGCGGAAGGGCCCTGCTTTTTTGCGGCTTTGACGCGCTAAGCAAAATTAGAGGGGGGTACCGCTTTGACCGCGCTCCTGATCCATGCGGTCACACCCCCTTGGCATCTGACGGGAGAAAGAGGCTTTGGCGGCATCCGGAGACCAAGGAGAAAGCCTCTCAAATCGGGGGAAATGCTCTAGTGAAAGGAGAACCTTTCAAAAAAACAAAGATTTCTTCAAAAAAGTGTTGACAGGTTCTACTCTCTGTGCTATATTATCACTTGTTCCGAGCTGAATGGAACAGTAAAAACAAAACGGCATGGGGGTATAGCTCAGCTGGGAGAGCGCTTGACTGGCAGTCAAGAGGTCAGCGGTTCGATCCCGCTTATCTCCACCAAGAAAAGCCTTGAAAGTGTAAACTTTCAAGGCTTTTTTGCTTACCATCGATCCGAAAGAAACGCGGGTGGAAAGATTATGAAACTGATCCGCATCGGTGACAGCCTGACCTTTGGATACGGCGTGCATCTGTCTCAGCGGTGGACGCGGCTGTGCGCACAGGAGACGGGCTGGGAGCTTGCCAATGAGGGCATCAACGGCGACACGACCGGCGGCATGCTGGCGCGCATGCAGGGCGGGGTGCTCGCGGAGCTGCGCGAGGGAACATGGGCGCGATGATCCACTAGCTCTTTTCCGTGGGCGTGCTGCCGGTGGTTGGCACCCCGCTTCCGGCGGATGCACCGCATGCGCCGCGGGCGTGGGTGGCCGCGGTCGATTTTGAAGCGGCAGAGCGGACGATGAAAGGGTACCGCGTATGGCTCAAGCGGTACTGCACGGCGTTTGGCGTGCCGTATATCGACTTCTGCGCGGATTTTCTGTCGCCAGACGGATCGATCCGCTCGGAGCTGCTGCTCGACGGTCTGCACCCGACGCCGGAGGGACACCGCTTGATGGCGCGGCGGCTGAGCGCGCAGCTGAAAAGACAAGGATAACAGCCCTGAAAAAGGCTTGAAAATCAACGACCCTGATAGAAGGAGACCACGACCATGAAGCTATCATATCTGGACCTGATGACGACCGATCCGAGCTACAATCTGGCGATGGAGCAGTACGTGTTCGACTGCCTCCCGCGCGACCGCATGTATTTCATGCTCTGGCAGAATGACAACGCAATCATTGTCGGAAAGTATCAGAACACGATCGCTGAGATCAACGAAGAGGCCGTGCGCGAGCGCGGCATTCGCGTGGTGCGCAGACTTTCCGGCGGCGGCGCGGTCTATCACGACATGGGCAACCTGAACTTCACGTTCATTACAGATGTCGGCGAGAGCAATGCGCTGGACCTCAAGCTCTTCTGCGAACCGGTCGTGCGCACGCTGGCGACGCTCGGCGTGAAGGCGGAGGTCAACGGCCGCAACGACATCACGATCGACGGAAAGAAGTTTTCCGGCAACTCGCAATACATCCGCCAGGGACGCGTGATGCACCACGGCACGATCATGTTCGATTCGGACCTCTCTGTCGTCAGCGAGGCGCTGCGCGTCGACCCGACGAAGATTCAGACCAAGGGCATCCGCTCGGTGCGCAGCCGCGTGACGAACGTTGCCGAGCATCTGCCGGAAAAGGTCACACTGCCGGAATTCCGCCGCATCCTGCTGGAAAACATCCTGAAGGAGAATCCGGGCGAGGCCTACCCGCTGACGCAGGACGACCTTGCGGCGGTGGAAAAGCTGCGCGCGGAGCGTTACGCCACATGGGATTGGAACTACGGTTTCTCTCCGGCGTGCACGATGCTGCGCCGCCGCCGCGTGGACGGCTGCGGCCTGATCGAGGCCTACATCACCGTGGAGCACGGAAAGATCGCGGCCCTGACATTCAAGGGCGACTTTTTCAGCGCCTCGGAACCGGACGAGCTGGCGGCGCACTTTGTTGGCTGCACGCCGGACCGCGCGGGCTATGAAAAGGCACTCGGCGATGTGGACGTTTCGCGCTACTTCGCGGGCTTGCAGAAGGATGAGCTGATCGACATCCTGTGCGAGGGATAATGAAAAGGGGAGCCGGCGTAAAAAGTGCCGACTCCCTTTTTCTCGCTCAAATGGCAGGTAGAGCATGTCATTTTCCACCCATCAGCAGAGCCAGCAGCTCTGCAAGCTTCGACTTCACTACGACATCACCGCTTGCGGCGCTCTGCGTCAGGATGCCGTCGCACAGCGGGGAGAACGCTGCGCTCCACCACTGGAGGGTATTAGTGCCGCGCGCGGCGCAGAAAAGCAGCATGACCGCGAGGCCAACGGCAAGGGAAAGCTCCCATTTCGTCCATTTCATCGAAAAACCGCCCATCTCAAAGAATTTGCTTCGAGTATGGACGGTTTTCTGAGTTTTCAAACAAATTCGGCGCAGAAAGTTTTGACGCACTCGCCTTGCAGTGCCTCGCACGCTCTGCGGCAAGCCGCTTTGTCAGAGAAGAGGCCGAACACCACGCTGCCTGAGCCGGTCATCGCCGACGTCTTCGCGCCGTAGGCGAGAAGATCGCGCTTGATGGTCTCAATGCGCTCACGCTGCTCGCCGTCGAGCGCCTGCTCAAAGACGTTGCGCACGTTTGCACACAGCGTGTCCGCGTCGCCGTGCTCGATGGCGGCGAGCATCGCGTCCGTATCAGGACGGTCGGTGATCGTCACGCCGTCTACGCGCGCGAAGAGCGCGGGTGTGGAGATCGGGAAGTCCGGCTTGCAGACGGCGACGAAGAAGCGCGGTGCGGGCTTGAGGACGGTCAGCTTTTCGCCGCGGCCCTCGGCCAGCTGCGTGCCGCCGCGGATGCAGAAGGGAACATCACTGCCGACGCTTGCGCTGATCTGCTCGAGCCGCTCGTCCGTGAGGGTGGGGGAGACGAGCTCGCGCAGCGCGCGCAGCACCGCCGCGGCATCTGCGCTGCCGCCGGCCATGCCGGCCTCGGACGGAATGCGCTTTATAAGCGCGATGTCGATGCCGCCGCCGTAGTCCATCGCCTCGCAGAAGGCTCTCGCCGCCTTGACAGCGAGGTTGCGCTCATCGCAGGGAAGCGCCGCGCCGTCGACGCGGCAGGTGATGCCTTTGCCGTCTGTGAGCGTGACGGTCACATCGTCGTGGAGCGAAACGGTCTGCATGACCATCTGCATCTCGTGGTAGCCGTCATCGCGCTTGCCAAGAATGTCAAGCGTCAGGTTGAGCTTAGCATAGGCGGGGACAGTTATGCTGCGCACGGGCTCCTCGACCGGCGCATTCAGCGCCTTGCCGCAGTGGGGGCAGTAGGCACCGCCTTCACCTATGCGTCCGAGCGGTCTGCCGCAGTGCGGACAGCGGTAGTAAAGAACCCCAATCACGATGGCAAAGAGCATGATCGCGATACCGAGAATAACAAGCGGTACGCTGACGCTTGTGCCGACGCCGCTGAGCAGCGCGCCGGTAAGAAGCAGCGGTGTTTGGAGCTTTTGGACCCTGCGATAGTCCATCAGGGGCTTTTTGTCGTTCATCGCGGCCTCCTTGTGCGCTCAGTGCTTCTTTTTCTTGTGCTGGATCTTTTTCTTCTCCTCGGGCTCCGGCTCGTCGGCGACCCATGCACCGCAGTGCGGGCAGCGCTTGGGATTGCCGCGGCCCAGCTGCTCGTGACAGTAGGGGCAGCGGTGGTACATCCACCACACGACGATGGACATCGCCATCATCGCAAGGCCCAGGATCGCGATGTAGAGGTTATCGAGCACGGCAATGCCAACCATGCCGATGACGAAGCCGCCGAAGAGCAAAATGTTTTGCCAGCGGTTTGCGGATTTGAGATTCATGTTGCGTCCTCCTGAGCAAAAAAGCGCCTTGCGGCGCTTTTTTGCAGTAGCTTTGATATTTTAGCGGATCTTGCGTGCCTCGACGTAGTAGCGCTTGTCCTGCGCGTGACCCATGGAGAAGGTCTTGCGCGGCAGAACGCCGTCGGCCATGACGGTCTTGAAGAGCTGCTCCTTGCCCATCGCGGGAAGCAGGAAGCCCATGTTGCCCTCCTTGGAGCCGAGCTCGCGGGTGACCTCATCGCCGTGGATGTAGTCGACCTCGCCGCCGAACTGCTTGAGGTACTCGTCGATGAAAGCCTGCAGCGTGCCGACGGCCAGCTGGACCTTCGGGTCGGGGACGGTGATGAAATCGTCGTGGCCGTTCCAGCAGACCTCGATGACGTGGCCCTCGCCCTTGCCCTCGTGGGCGTTGGGGTAGAACTTCTTGAACTCTTCCATGAACTTCTCATGGTCGACGCCGAAGAGCACGCGGTGGATGGGCTCGAACTGGAGCGCGTCGTCGTGGTTGTTCACGACCTCGACAAGTGCGTAGCGGGAGGGCAGCGCGAGGTATTCCTCGGGAGTCTTGCCCTTCTTCTGCTCTTCATAGCAGGCCTTGGCGGTGGCGAGGGAGTGGTTGCCGTCGCCGACGGCGAACAGCAGGGGCGCGACGCCGGAGACGCCGTACTTGCTCTTCATCGCCTCGTCGGAGGTGAGACCGGTCAGCGCGTCGGCGACCGCGTCGATCTGCTCGGTGGAGAGCTTGTAGCCCTTGATGTGGCCGCCGTTTTCCATCAGGTCGAAGTCATAGACGCTCTCCATCTTGTCGGCCGCGGCGGTCAGGGGCTCGATGACGGTCTTCTCGGGGTCGTCAATGAGCAGCATGACGTGGGGCAGCTCGATGGGGGCGTTGCGGCGCACGCGGGCGCGCGGGGGGATACGGTCGAGCACGGTGCCCTCAGTCGCGCGGATCAGCGCGCCGGAGCCGGGGGTGAAGTCGTACTGGTCGAGGTCGACCATACCAATGAGGCCGTGACGGATCTTACCGTCGCTCTGGCCGCGCTCGATGTAGATGAGGGAGTCCTTGAGCGTCTCGAAGATGCCCTCTTCGAGGTACTTGCTCATCGAGGCGTTGATGTCGGCGATGAACTCGTCGACGTTGGGGGCCTTCAGGTTGGCCTCGGGCAGGATGAGGCGCAGGGTGGAAGGCGCGTCGCCGACGGTCTTCTCCACGCGCTCCCAGTACTCGGGCTCAGAGGTGAACTGGTCGCATGCGACGACCGCCCACTTGCTCATATCGACATCCTTCTTGGGCAGCAGAATGTCGGAAGGATAAAAGCCAAGCTTGGAAAACTTTTCGTTCATGGTGATTCCTCCGTTATTTGTTTGATAAGCGGAACGCGGGGCGCTCTGCTGGTGCGATTGTAAAACAAATTATACAATAGCCCACGCGGAAAAAGCAATGGAGAAAGTGAAAAAATGTCCAAAAGCGCTTTATGGAAATGCCATGATAGAGCGCTTCGCGGCCCGCTTGCTTGACGAACGCCCCGCGGCATGATATTCTAACAAACTATGCGGAAAAATACGAAAGATTCAGGTGATGATTTTGGATAAGCGCGCAGATCTGAGACACGGGGACGTCAAAAAGCTGCTCTTTTCGCTCTCCGTGCCGACGATCACCTCGCAGATCGTCAACATGCTCTACAATCTGGTCGACCGCGTGTTCATCGGCCACATGCAGCCCGCCGAGACCGTCGGAAAACTCGCGCTCACAGGCGTTGGCGTATGCCTGCCGATCATCATGGTCATCTCGGCGTTCGCGTCGCTCATGGCCATCGGCGGCGCGCCGCGCGCCTCGATCGCCGAGGGCGCAGGCGAGAGCGAAAAATCCGAGCGCATCATGGGAAACTGTCTGACGATGCTTGTGATCACGGCGCTGGTGCTGACGGTGCTGTTCGAGTCCTTTGCCGAGCCGCTTTTACTGATGTTCGGCGCGAGCGAGAACACCATCGGTTACGCGCTCGACTATATGCGCATCTACGCCCTCGGCACGATCTTTGTGCAGCTGACGCTCGGCATGAACTCCTACATCACGGCACAGGGCTTCGCCACCGTGAGCATGAAGACGGTGCTCATCGGCGCGCTCTTAAATACGGCTCTCGACCCGCTGTTCATCTTCGTGCTCGGTCTCGGCGTGCGCGGCGCGGCGCTGGCGACGGTGATCTCGCAGGCAGTGTCGGCCGTGTGGGTGATGACGTTCCTCACGGGAAAGAAGACGCGCTGGCACTTAAAGCGCGAGAACCTGCGCGTGGACGCGAAGATCGTGTTGCCGTGTATCGCGCTGGGACTTTCCCCGTTTGTGATGCAGTCGACGGAGAGCCTCATCGCCATCTGCTTCAACTCATCTCTCCTGCGCTACGGCGGCGACATGGCCGTCGGCACGATGACAGTGCTGACGAGCATCATGCAGTTTTCGAACATGCCGCTTCAGGGCTTGACACAGGGCGCACAGCCCATCGTGAGCTACAACTTCGGCGCAAAGAACGCCCAGCGCGTGCGCGATGCCTACTTCTGCCTGCTGCGCGCGTGCTTTACTTATTCAATGGCCATCTGGCTTCTGGTCGAGTTCTTCCCGCGCGCGTTCATCCTGATTTTCAATAATGACCCCGCGCTGGTCGAATACGCGGCGTGGGCCGTGCGCATCTACATGGGGTGCAGCGGTATTTTCGGCATCCAGATCGCCTGCCAGCAGACGTTTGTGGCGCTCGGCAACGCGAAGACGTCGCTCTTCCTCGCCGTGTGGCGCAAGATCATCCTGCTCATCCCGCTCATCTATATTCTGCCGCACTTTTTCGCGGACAAGGCGTTCGCGGTGTTCCTGGCCGAGCCCGTGGCGGACTTCGGCGCGGTGGCGCTGACGAGCTTCACATTCTATCGCCAGTTCCGCCGCTCAATGCGCGAGCTGGAAGGTGCGGAAGCGACTGGGGAGCGGTAAAGATAATTTTTAACGCAAAAATAAAAGGAGAGGGAACTCCCTCTCCTTTTATTTTTTACGCCTGGCCGCCGCTTTCCATCGGCTCTTTCTCGCGGAACAGCATCGTGATACACCAGATGCCGGCAAGGCCGACGAGCGTGTAGATCACGCGGCTGAGCATGCCGATCTGTCCGCCGAAGAGAAAGGCAACGCAGTCAAAGCCGAAAAGGCCCACGCTGCCCCAGTTGAGCGCGCCGATGATAGCAAGTGTCAGCGCGATCTTGTCGATGACCATGAAGTTCCCTCCTTAAAAAGATGGTTTGGTCTTCGGTAGTCTTCCCGTGATGGGCGAAAATATGCGTACGGCGTTTTCTGCGTTGCCCGAAAAAGAAAACTATGATAAAATTAGGATAAAATATTGATAACTTTAAGAGAGAAAAAGGGGGAAGGACGCTTGCTGCACATACTGATGGGACGCGCGCGCACGGGCAAATCCGAGCGCGTGCTGCAAAGGATCGCCGCACTGGGGGACTCGTCGCAGCAAATCCTGCTCGTGCCGGAGCACGCCTCGCATGTGGCGGAGATGGACCTGTGCCGTGTTTGCGGCGACACCGCGTCGCGCCATGCCGAGGCATTGACGTTCAAGCTGCTCGCCTCGCGCGTGCTGAGCATCTGCGGCGGCAGCGCGGACGTGACGCTCGATTCGGGCGGAAAGCTCCTGACGCTCCAGCGTACGCTCACGGAGCTTGCGCCGGTGCTCAAGGTCTACAAGCGCCCGTCGCAGCGCGCGGCATTTTTGGAGAGCCTGCTCGCCGTGATGGAGGAATTGCAGGCCTACGCCGTATCGCCCGAGCAGCTATCCGAGAGCGTAGCGCAGATCGAAGGCGAGAGCGGCGACAAGCTGCGCGACCTTTCGCTCATCTACGGCATTTACCTCAGCAAGCTCCACGCACCGGGGCACGACGCGCGCGATGTGCTTGAAAAGCTGGAGGAAAACCTCGAAGCGTCGGGATATATTGACAATAAAGACATTTTCCTCGACGGTTTTTCGTATTTTACGGGGCGTGAGCTGCGCATTCTGCGTATCCTGCTGCGGCGCGCGAAGAGCGTGACCGTCACGCTCCTTGGCGACACGCAGGACCGCGAGCTCTTTTCCGAGAGCCTGCGCGTGCGCGAGCGGCTGTACGCGCTCGCGCGCGATGCCGGCGTCGCATGCGAGGAGGAAATTCTTCCGCAGGGCGAGGTGCGCGGCGCGCTCGACCATATCGAGCGCTGCTTTTTCGGCGCAGCGGACGAATTTACCCAGCCGACTGACGCCGTCGCGCTCTATGAGGCGGGCAGCGCGTACAGTGAATGCGAGTGGGTCGCGTCGCAGATTTTGAAATTAGTGCGTGAGCAGGGCTATCGTTACCGCGAGATCACCGTCACGGCGCGTGATCTCGACTCCTACGCAGGTGCGATTGAGAGCGTATTCGCCCGCTACGGCATCCCGCTCTATTATGCCCACCGCAGCGACATTTTGAAAAGCCCCGTGCTGACGCTGCTGCTCGGCGCGCTGGACGCCGCGAGCGGCGGCTTTGAGTATGAGGATGTGTTCCGCTGCCTCAAGACCGGTCTCGCCGGCCTCAGCATGGCGGAGTGCGACATTCTGGAAAATTACGCGCTCAAGTGGGAGATCCGCGGCGCGATGTGGACGCGCGAGACGCCCTGGTCGGCGCATCCCGACGGCTACGGCGAAGAATGGACGGACGAGGCAAGGGCGCGGCTCAAGACGGTCAACGCACTGCGCGAGCGCGTGCAGGGGCCGTTTGCGCGCCTAAAAAAAGGCGTGGGCGGCAGCGGCGAGGCCGAGCAGAAGGTGCGCGCGCTGTACGGCTATTTGGAGGAGATCAAACTGCCGGAGGTCTTGCAGACGCAGACCGAGCAGCTTTTTGCCGCGGGCGAGGCCCAGCGCGCCGAGGAAACGGCGCAGCTGTGGAGCATTCTTTGCAGCGTGCTCGACCAGTTTGTGGAAATTTTGGGAGACACGACCCTCGACGCCGAGGAATTTGCAAGCCTGATGCGTTTGATTCTCACACAGTACAGCGTGGGCACGATCCCCGTGACGCTCGACGCGGTGAACCTGTGCGAAATGACGCGAAACGACCGCCACACGGTGCGCGCGCTGTTCCTGCTCGGCGCGAACGACGGCGTGCTGCCTGCGGCGGAGAACCGCGGCGGCGTGCTGCGCGACGAGGACCGCGAGGCGCTCGAGAGGCAGCAAATCTTCCTTGCGCCGCACGGGATGGAGCAGTTTCATCTGGAAATTCAGAATCTTTACGCCGCGCTGGCCCAGCCGACGGAAAAGCTGACGGTGTCCTATCCCGTTTCGGACGGAAAGGGCGCGGAGAAGCGGCCATCGTTCGTCATCGGGCGCATCGCGCGTCTGCTGCCGTCGATCAGCGTCGAAACAGAGAGCGCTGACAAGGAATATCGCCTGTCAGCAAAGTCGACGGCGCTCGAGTATGCGGGCGAGCATATCGGCGGCGCGCTGTGGCAGTATTTTGAAGGACAGGGCGACGCGGAGCGTGCGCTTGCCGCGATGAAGGACGCTTCGCGCTATACGCGCGGGCATCTGTCGCGTGACGCGGTGCGCGCGCTCTACGGCGGCGCGGTGACACTGTCCGCCTCGCGCATGGACATGGCGCGCTCATGTCACTTTGCCTATTTCATGCGCTACGGGCTGAAAGCCAGGGAGCGCACGGGCGCGGGCTTTGACGCGCCGCAGATCGGCACGTTCGTGCACGATGTGATGGAGCATACGCTGCGGCAGGCGAAGGAGTGCGGCGGACTGCATACGCTATCGAAGGACAAGCTGCACGCGCTCGTGCGCGCGTCGATCGAGGAATACATCGACCGCGTGCTGCCGGACTTGTGCGAAAAAAGCGCGCGCTTCCGTTATCTGTTCAACCGCCTGTGTGCGACGGTCGAGCGCATCATGGACGAGGTGAGCGAGGAGCTGCAAAGCTCCGACTTTGAGCCGCTGGCATTTGAGCTGGAATTTGGTGCGGACGGGCAGCTGCCCGCCATCACGATCCGCGAGGAAAACGGCACGGCGCGCGTTGTCGGCAAGGTCGACCGTGTGGACGGCTGGCTGCACGACGGCAAGCTATATTTGCGCGTCGTGGACTACAAGACGGGCAAGAAGAGCTTCGACCTCGCCGAGCTGCGCTACGGGCTGGGGCTCCAAATGCTGCTCTACCTCTTTACGCTTAAAGAAGAGGGACAGATGCTTTTCGGCGGACACGAGATCGTTCCCGCGGGCGTTCTCTACACGCCCGCGCGCGAGCCGATGCTGCGCTGCGCGCGCGACACGGAGCCCGAAAAGATCGAAAAAGCACTCAAAAAGGAGCTGCGCCGCAGCGGCATGGTGCTCGAGGACCCGGCGGTCCTGCAGGCGATGGAGCACAGCGCGCTCGAATCGCCGTGCTACCTGCCCATCGCGGTGAAAAGGGACGGCGCGGTGACGGGGAGTCTCGCCTCCGCCGAGCAGCTCGGAAAGCTCTCGAAATACGTCGACCATATTTTACATGAAATCACGCAGGAGGTCTTCGCGGGCAACATCGACGCCGACCCCTACGCGCGCACGCCGCAGCAGTCGGCCTGCACCTACTGCGAGTTTGCGAGCGCGTGTCACTTTGAAAACGGCTGCGGCAGTGACCGTATGGAATACATCAAAGCGACGAAAAACGACGAATTCTGGCAGTACATCGACGAGCTGAACGGAGAGGGGGCGCACGAAAATGGCTGAAAAGCTGACAAACGAACAGCAAGCGGCGGTGGACAGCCGCGAGCGCAGTCTGCTCGTCTCCGCGGCGGCGGGCTCGGGCAAGACAAAGGTGCTCGTCGAGAGGCTTTTTTCCTACGTAGAGCGCGAAGGGGCGAATCTCGACGATTTCCTCATCATTACCTACACGCGCGCCGCGGCGAGCGAGCTGCGCGGCAAGATCGCCAAGGCGCTCACCGAGCGCATGGAGCGCGACCCCGGCAACTACCATCTGCGGCAGCAAATGCTGCGCGTCTACCGTGCGGACATCAAGACGGTGGACGCGTTCTGCACCGCGCTTCTGCGCGAAAACTGCCATCTGCTCGGCGAGGACGCGCGCGGCCACGCGCTGCGGCCCGATTTCCGCGTGCTGGACGAGAACGAGGCGCAGGTGCTGCGCGAGCGCGTGCTCGCGCGCACGCTGGACGATTTTTACGACCATCTGACGCCCGGCGGCACGCTGCTGGCCGACACGCTCGGCGCGGGGCGCGACGACAGCGCGCTTGAGGACTTAGTGCTCGAGCTGCACGCAAAATTGCAGGCGCAGCCGTATGAGGACAAATGGCTCGAGGCGCAGCGCGCGTTTTGGCGCGCTGTGCCGGATAAGATCGAGGACACGCCCTATGGAAAAATTCTGCTCAATGAGGTGCGGCGCAAGGCGCGCCACTGCAAAAACCTTTTGCAGCGCGCGGCGCAGGAGATGTGCGCGAATGACGCGCTGAACCAGAAGTATGCGCCCGCGTTCCTCGACGCGTCCTACCAGCTTGAAGCGCTGGAGGGGAAGACCGCAGAGGGCTGGGACGCCGCGCGCGGCGTGACCATCGCGTTCCCGCGCCTCGCCGCGGTGAAGGACAGCGACGGCGGCGAGATGAAAGCGCGCATGAAAAGCCTGTGGGACAACTGCAAGGAGACCGTCAAGGGCTTTGCCGAGATTTTTTCCGCCTCGTCCGACGAGGCGGTGGAGGACCTGCGCACGATGGCGAGCGCGATGCTCGCGCTCATCGACCTGACGGCGGACTTTTCCCGCCGGTACAACGAGGAAAAGCGCCGACGGAATTCTGCCGACTTCTCCGATCAGGAGCACGAGGCCATCCGCCTTCTCATCGGAGAGGACGGTGCGCCGACAGAGCTTGCGCGCATCGTCAGCGCGCGCTACCGCGAGATCATGGTGGACGAGTATCAGGACACCAACGAGGTGCAGAACCGCATTTTTGACGCAATTTCTTGTAAAGGAGAAAACCTTTTCACTGTTGGCGATGTCAAGCAGAGCATCTATCGCTTCCGCCTAGCCGACCCGCGTATTTTTTTGCAGCATTATAACACCTGGCCGCCGCTTGAGGACGCAGAGGAGCACGACAGCGCGAAGCTGCTGCTCTCGCGCAACTTCCGTTCGCGCAAGGAAGTGCTGGACGCGACGAATTTTATCTTCTGCAATATTCTTTCCGAGGAAATGGGTGAGCTCGACTACGGCGCGGATGAAATGCTGCGCCTCGGCGCGAATTATGTCGAATCGAGCGCGTGCGGCGCGGAGTTCCACCTGCTCGACCTGCCGACGCAGACGGGCGAGCAGCGCGTGCGCGCAAGCGAGGCTGAGGCAGCATTTGTCGCAGACTATATCAGCGATATACTGACAAGTGAATTTCCTATACAGGACGACAAAACAAAAGAGCTGCGGCCCGTGCGCGAGGAGGACATCGTCATATTGATGCGCTCGCCGAGCACGCGCCTTTTGGACTATCGCCGCGCGCTGGAAGCGCGCGGCCTCCACTGCGCCGCTGACGCGGGCGAGGACTTTTTTGCCTCGATGGAGATCGCAGTGCTGTTCGCGCTCTTGCAGGTCATCGACAATCCGCGGCAGGACGTGCCGCTCATTGCTGTGCTGCGCTCTCCGCTCTTCGGCTTTACACCCGATGAGCTCGCGGCGATCCGCGCGCGGCAGCGCACGGGTGACTTCTACGATGCGCTGCTTTTGAGTGAGGACATCCACAGCGCAGAATTCCTCAGTACGTTGGACGCTTTGCGCAATAGCGCGGCGCACCTGAGCGTGTGCGAGCTGCTGAGCGAAATCTACCGCCGGTGCAACGTGCTCGGCATCTTCGGCGCGATGCGCCGTGGGGCGGAGCGCAAGGAAAATCTGCTCGCGTTTTTGGAGCTCAGCGAGGACTACGCGCGCTCGGGGCGGCAAGGCCTTTTCGACTTTGTGCGCACGCTGCGCGAGCAGCTTGCCGAAGGCGAGGCGGGTTCGATGCAGACCGCGCACGCATCATCAGGCGTTCGCATTATGTCGATCCACAAGTCGAAGGGCCTCGAATTTCCGGTCGTGATCCTCTCGGACCTCGCGCGGCGCTTCAGCAATATGGACTTTTTGAGTTCGGTGCTCGTGCACCCGCAGCTCGGGCTGGGGCCGGTGTGCGTGGACACGCAAAGGCACATCCAGTACCCGACGGTCGCACGGCAGGCGCTCGAGCGCACGCTGCGGCGCGAGGCGAAGGCCGAGGAGCTGCGTGTGCTGTACGTTGCGATGACGCGCGCGAAGGAAAAGCTCGTCATGGTGCACACGCAGGCAAACGCGAAAAGCCGCGTCGCCGACCTTCTGGCGCTGAGCGATTGTCCTGTGCTGCCCGAGGCTGTGGACAGCGGCAAGTGCATGGGCGACTGGATCATGCTGCCGCTTTTGCAGCGCAGCGAAGCGGCGTCCCTGCGCGAGCTTGCGGGACAGAGCGGCGAGGGACGCTTTTTTGTCGATGAAACGCCGTGGACGGTGCGTGTGCACGACGGTTTGAGCTTTGTGACGCCGCAGCAGCGGCCCGATGACGCGCCAGTGGATGCCGCGCCGCCGAAGGATGAGCTGCCGGTGGATTTTGCTGCGCTGTCGTACCGCTACCCCTACGCGGGGCAGACGGCCTTTCCCGCCAAGCTGACGGCCACGCAGCTCAAGGGCCGCGCGCTGGACGAGGAGATATCCGAAAATACAACGCTCCCACCGCGGCTGCGCAGCCTATATAAACCAAAATTCCTTGCGGGCGAAACGACGCTCACGGGTGCGGAGCGGGGCACGGCGCTGCACCTTGTGATGCAGGACCTTGACTTTTTCTGCGAAGCAAGCGAGCAGAGCGTGCGTGAGCAGGTCGAAAGGCTCAGAGCGCAGCGCAAGCTGACCGACGAGCAGGCAAGCGCCGTCGATGTGCGCGCGATCGTCCGATTTTTGCGAAGTGATCTTGCCGCGCGCATTCGCAAGAATGCGCAGACGGTGCGGCGCGAGTACCGCTTCTCGCTGCTGCGGCCGGTGCGGGACTTTGCCACGCTGGACGCCGACGACGCGGTGCTGCTGCAGGGCGTGGTAGACTGCTTTTTTGAAGAGGACGGCGAGCTTGTGGTCGTGGACTTCAAGACTGACCGCATCGGAAGAACACAGATCGAAGAACGAGCTGAGCACTACCGCCCTCAGCTCGAGGCATACTCCATGGCCCTTATGCGCGTGATGGGCAAAAAGGTCAGGGAAACGGTGCTGTATTTCTTCTCGGTCGGCGAAGAAAAGGTGCTGTGAATACATAAAAACACCCTCCGCGGGAAATCCGCGGAGGGTGTTTTACAAGATTTGCTCACACGATAAAATGCTCTAAGATCAGCACTGTCGCGCAGCAGACGAGCGAGACGGGGAGAAGTCCCAGTCCGCACCAGGCGGCGACGATGCCGATGACCATGGCCGCCGCGCCCGCGATGGGCGACTGCGTGGCGTTCATGATGGCGGGGAACGTCATCACCGCGAGCGTGACGTAGGGCACGTAGAAGAGAAACGAGCGCAGGAAGGGATTCTGGATCGGCTTGCGGATCAGCGTGAGCGGCAGGACGCGGATGAGATAGGTCGTGGCCGCCATGACGAAAAGATATAAATACGTTTTCATGCGACGAGATCATCCTCCTTGTGCGGGAACAGAATGGCGGCGGCAGCAGAGATCACGATGGTCAAGACCAGGATGCGCATGCCCTCGGACAGCTCGCGCGTGAACGGCAAAACGCTTGCAAGAAGCGAGCAGAGAAAGCTCACGCCGATGCAGCCGAGCACGATGCGGTTCTGCTTGCCGACGGGGATGATGATGGCGAGAAACATGCCGAACAGCATCACGGAGCAACCGCTGACGGCCCAGACGGGCATGAGATTCCCCATCAGCACGCCGAGCACGGTGCCGATGCTCCAGCCCGGCATGGCCGCGCACATGGTGCCGAAGTAATACCACACCTCAAGATACCCAGGCTGCGCGATGGCGAGGCCGAAGATCTCATCCGTCAGGTCATAGGCGATGAGGAGCCGCCAGGGAAGCGGCGTATCGGGCGAGAGACGCTGGCTGAGCGCACAGCTCATCAGAAGATAGCGCGCGTTGACGACCAGCATCATCAGCGCCATGGCCCAGAGGCCGGAGTCAGCGGCGATGATGGTGATGCCGCCGTATTCACCCGACGAGGCGTTGTTCAAAAAGCTCAGCAAAAAACCCTGAAAAATGCTCAGGTGCGCGTTGTGCGCGCTGATGCCGATGCCGAAGCTGACAGCAAAATAACCAAGCCCAATGGGGATGCCGTCGCGCAGTCCCCGCAGGAAATGTTTTTTCGACATAATTCTGATGTTCCTTTACTTCCAATCATCCGTGCGCAAGGCGCGTAAGTGCCATTATACGACTGAAAACGGCAGAAGTAAAGAGAAATTGCATAACGAGCGTTAAAAAATTGACGATGAAATTAGGGAAAAGTGCTAAGGAAGAGAAAAGCGCGGAGAGGATCAAAAATTTCTCTTGCAATTTGACACAAAGCGTGGTAATATCCTATATGGCTTTTTTAGAAAAGTACATTTGGATCAGAAAGAGGTGAACACGAGCAATGAAGGAAGGAATCCATCCCAATTATCAGCAGACTACTATTACTTGCGCCTGCGGTAATGTGATTGAGACAGGTTCCACCAAGCAGAATATCAAGGTGGAAGTGTGCTCTAAGTGTCACCCCTTCTTCACTGGTAAGCAGAAGCTGGTCGATACCGGCGGCCGCGTTGCCAAGTTCAACAAGAAGTTCGGCCTGAACTAATTCAATCACAAAAGCAGCTCTGCTACGGCAGAGCTGCTTTTTTCTGCTTTTTTGGAACGCTCAGTTTTGCCCGTCGGGATATTCGACGATGAAGGGGAGCGGCTCACTGAGACTTTGGTCGAGGTAGTTTATCTCCTCGTAGCTGTCGCCGCCTGCAATGGCGCGCACCTGGAAGAGGCGGACGCGCAGTACGGTGTCGTCCGCAAGGTTGACGACAAGCTCGCAGACGAGCGGTGTTGCCCCGAGCGGGAGCGTGAAAGCCTCCGATTCGCTGCTGGAGGCATAGGCGAGGTCATAGTACGACACGCCCTCTATGACGGATGCGCCCACGGCTTCGGCGCTGTCATCGCCGACATAGGTGACGGCGCTGCCATCGCTGTACGATGCTTCGAGCGGCACGCGCCTGAGCAGCTGATTGGCGCACGTGTATTCAAGACACGCGCTGCGGATGGACACATCGGACAGCGCGCCGAGCGAGATGGTGCCGAGCGGGATGCCGGCATTGCCCGGCGTGAACTGGTACTGCCATTTGCTGCCGGCCTGACGCTCGTAGGAGATAGGGGATAGAAAGCTTTTGAGCTGCGGCTGATACTGGGATTTGAGATCATAGATCGTGTCGAGCTCCTGCGACTGTGTCTCACCGTCGTGCTTGAAGTTGACACCAACGCCGAGCTCGTCGCTCAGAGGGACGGTTACACTACCGTGCAGATACCCGAAGCCATCCTGCGTAAGGTCGGCAGAGTAGCCCGGCCGATAGCTGTCCAGCGGCGAGGAATTGCCATGGTCGATCACGCCGATGTTGACGATCGTGTTCTCACTGATCGTCTTCGGCAGAAGAGAAAAGGCAAGCGTGCACTCCTGCTTTTTGAGGTTGACGCTTTTGACCTCGTAGCTGTATTGCGAGATCAGGCTCGACTCGCGCGCCAAAATGTCCGAGACATTATTGCTGATGCCCGCGATCTGGTTTGAGAGGTTATTCTGCACGTTGTAGAGCTGGCTGCGAAGGTCATTCACTTGCATGCTGAGCGAGTTGATGCGGTTGTTGTAATGCACGCCGACGGCGATGAGCGCGGCGAGCGCCATGGCCGCCACGGCCGCACCGCCGATGATCTTCTTGTGCTGTATGCAGAAATCGCGGAAGCTCAGCTTTTCCGCGGGAGCTTTTTCGGCGTTGCTTTGAACCGGCGATTCGGCGGCATCCTGCTCGGGTTTGGCATGCTCCAGACTGAGCAGCTCGTCGACGGAAACGGAGTAGAGCTTAGAGAGTTCGATGAGCTTGCTAAGCTCCGGCTGCGTGGCGCCGCTCTCCCATTTGGAGACGGCCTGACGTGAGACGCCGAGCTTCTCGGCCAGCTCCTCCTGCGACATGCCGCTCGCGCGGCGCAGTTCGTAGAGCTTTTCATATAGTTCCATGAAAGGTTCCTCCTTGGGGAAATGATGCTGCGTTCGACGCCGTGCACTGCGCCTTTGCAGGAAAAGCATAGCAGGAAAACGGGAGAAAACACCACCAACCGGGCGTTTCTTTTTGTCAACCTGAGGTTGCGTCCACCCTATTTTCACATGAAAGGGGCGGAAATGTCAATGAAAAGCGTTTTTGCCTTTTCTTTTGGCGGAAAATACACTATAATAAAAATGATTTGTACAGCGCAGATTTCGGCGCAATAAGGAGAATCTATGGAAGAATTGAAAGAGAACAACGCGCCGCGCGACAGGGCGATTTTAGTCGGCCTTTCGTCGCCGCGGCTCGATCGAAAAGAGAATGCCGACGAGGAGAGCCTTGAAGAACTCGGTGCGCTCGTCGAAACGGCGAGCGGTGTCAGCGTCGGCGTGGTTTTACAAACGCTGCCGTCGCCGAACCCGCACACATTCATCGGCGAGGGTAAGGTGGATGAGATCCGCGAGCTGGTAAAGTCGCAGGAGGCGACAATGGTCATCTTCGACAATGACCTCTCGCCCTCGCAGATGCGTGTTCTGAGCGAAGAGTTCGGCGTGCAGGTGCTCGATCGCAGCGGCCTCATTCTCGATATCTTCGCCCAGCGGGCGAAGACAAAAGAGGGCCGGCTTCAGGTCGAGCTCGCGCAGTATCAGTACCTGCTGCCGCGCCTGATCGGTATGTGGACGCATCTGGAGCGTCAGGCGGGCACGTCGGGCAAGGGACCCATCGGCTCGAAGGGCCCCGGCGAAACGCAGCTTGAGACCGACCGCCGCCACATCCACAGAAAGATCGACAAGCTGAAGGCGGACCTTGAAGAGGTGCGCCGCGTGCGCGCCACGCAGCGCGACCGCCGCAGCAAGAATGAAATTCCCGTCGTCGCCATCGTCGGCTACACGAACGCGGGCAAGTCGACGCTTTTGAACGCGCTGACCGGCGCGGGCATTCCCGCGAATAACCGCCTGTTTGACACGCTGGATACGACGACGCGCCTTCTCACGGTGTCCGACACGCTGGATGTCGTGATCTCCGACACGGTCGGCTTTATCCGCAAGCTGCCGCACCAGCTGGTCGAGGCCTTCAAGGCAACGCTTGAAGAGCTCGAATACGCCGATCTTCTGCTGCACGTCATCGACATTTCCGACCCGCACTGGCTCGAGCAGGCGCAGATCGTGGACGAGCTCATCGAAGAGCTCGGCGCGCAGCAAATTCCCTGCCTGCGCGTTTACAACAAGTCCGACCTCTACTTCGGCGATATCCGCCCGCACGGGGAGGACAGCGTCAACATCAGCGCCAAGACCGGCGAGGGCGTGGATGAGCTGCTTGCGCGCATCGACAAGCTCCTCGACAAGGGCACGCGCCGCGTGACGATCCACCTGCCCTATGACAAGGGCGGGCTTCTCGATATGCTCTACCGCGAGGCGAAGGTCGAATCCGTCGAATATGGCGAGACCATCGACATCGTGGCCACCTGCGTGCCGCGCGTCATTGGCCAGGTCAAGGACTATATCGAGGGCTACCGCGAGCCGAAGGAGGACTGGGAGGAATGACGTTTGAAACGACGCGCCTTCTCCTGCGTCCGTGGCGCGAGAGCGACGCGGAGAGCTGCTATCGATACGCGGGGGATCCGTTTGTCGGCCCCGCCGCAGGCTGGCCGGCGCATACGAGCGTGGAGAACTCCCGCGAGATCATCCGAACCGTCCTCTCGGAGCCGGACACGTTTGCAGTCATTTTGAAGGAACGGCCAGACGAGCCTGTCGGCTCCATCGGCGTGTTTCCGACGGAAGCGCCAGAAATCGGGAGTGAGCCGGAAATCGGCTATTGGATCGGCCGCCCGTTCTGGGGTCAGGGGCTTATCCCCGAAGCCGTGCGAGAGCTGCTGAGGTATTGTTTTGAGGATAAAGGCGCACAGCGGGTCTGGTGTTCGCACTATGCCGGCAATGAAAAGTCAAAGCGCGTGATCGAAAAGTGTGGCTTTTCTTATCAGTTGACCTGTGAAAGGCCGACGCTTGTGGACGATGCGCTGCGGCCGACGCTTTTTTACGCCCTTACGAAGGAAAAGTGGGAGAAAACCCGCTGAAAGGAACATTGAAACCATGACAGAGTACCTTGTCCCATACGAGAGCGCGGAGAGCGAGTTTGAAGAAAAGCGCTCGCGCTTCATCAGCCACGTTTTCCTTGTGGAGAGCGAGGCGGAGGCCCGCGCGCGCATCGACGAGATGAAGAAGAAATACTACGACGCGCGCCACAACTGCTGGTGCTTCGTCCTGCACGACGGCACCGTCCGCTACGGCGACGACGGCGAGCCGCAGGGCACGGCAGGCCAGCCGATGCTGAACGTCTTCCAGCGCGAAAACGTCGAAAACGTCGTGTGCATCGTGACGCGCTACTTCGGCGGGATTCTGCTCGGTGCGGGCGGGCTGACGCGCGCCTACGCCAAGGCGGCGAAGGACGCGCTCGACAAGGCGGGCAAGGCGCGGATGCAGCCCTTTTCCGTGCTGCTGCTCGAATGCCCATATCCGATGTTCGAGCGCATAAAGCTGCTGATCGAGGGACACGAGGGAAGAATCGAGTCGAGCGATTACGGCGCGGCGGTGACGCTTACGTTTCTTCTGCCCGTGCAGAAGGTGGCGGACTTTTCCGCCGCGCTCACGGAGCTCTCCGGCGGGCAGATGAGCGCGGAAGAGGTCGAGCAGCGCTTTCTGCCCGGCGCAAGGGAGTGACGGCATGAGTTTGCGAAGAAAAATCTACGAGGTCATCGAGGTCGCGGACAAGGACGACCGCGACAGTCTCATTTACGACCGCTTTATGCTCGTGTGCATCGCGGCGAGTATCGTGCCGCTGTGCTTCAAGGAGACGAATGCGCTGTTTATATGGCTCGACCGCGCAACGGTCACGGTGTTCATCGTGGACTATCTGCTGCGCTGGTGGACGGCGGACCTAAAGTACGAAAAGAGCGGAAAATGGGCGTTTTTGCGCTATCCGTTCAGCTTTTTCGGTATTGTAGACCTGCTGTCCATCCTGCCGTCGCTGACGATGCTGTCGTCGGGGTTCAAGCTGTTTAGGCTTTTCCGCCTCAACAAAGCGCTCAAGGCGCTCAAATTCCTGCGCTACTCGCACAGCTTTGAACTTATTTTGAATGTCATCAAGCGCGAGAAACGAGCGCTCGCGGCGGTGTGTGTGCTGGCGGGCGGGTATATCGCGCTGTCGGCGCTCATCATGTTTCAGGTGGAGCCCGACAGCTTTGACACGTTTTTCGACGCCATCTACTGGGCGGTCGTCACGCTGACGACCGTCGGCTATGGCGACATCTATCCGACGAGCGAGATTGGCCGCATCGTGAGCATGATGTCGTCGTTCATGGGAATCGCCATCGTCGCGCTGCCCACCGGTATCATTACGGCTGGCTACATGCGCGAGCTCAGCCGTGAGAAATGGGAGTAAATAAAGAGGACAGAACCATGGAGATCAGAACAGCAACGATGAACGATCTGGACGCGGTCGCGGCAGTGGAAGCCGAGTGCTTTCCCGTGGCCGAAGCGGCGACAAAAGAGGAATTCGCCGAGCGAATCAAATATTACGGCGACCACTTCTGGCTGATGTTCGAGGGCGACAAGCTCATCGCGTTTCTCGACGGCTTTGCGACGGATGAGCCCGACCTGACCGACGAAATGTACGCGAAAGCATCCATGCACGACGAAAATGGCGCGTGGCAGATGCTCTTCGGTCTGAACACCTTGCCGGAGTACCGGAAAAACGGCTACGCGGGCGAACTGCTCCACCGTGCCGTTGAGGATGCGAGAAAGCAGGGGAGAAAGGGTGCAGTCCTGACCTGCAAACAGCGGCTCGTCGACTACTACGCGAAGTTCTGCTTTGTCGACGAGGGCGTGACAGACAAGTCCGTGCACGGCGGCGTTGTCTGGCACCAGATGCGCATCACATTTTGATCGAGACTGACAGAAAAAAGGAGCACGCTTGCGCGTGCTCCCTTTTTGCGATTTTTATTGCTTTCCCGCGAGGTAATAGTCGCTTTGGCCCGGATGGTAGAACGGACAGGCGGTCAGCTTGCCGCGCAGGAACGACGCCATCTCGTCCTCATCGAGTTGCTCGTCACAGTAGTAGCTGTCGGACTCTTCATCGTAGCTGTAATAAACGCAGTCCTCGCACAGGCTGATGGACATGAGATCATCTCCCAAAAGAAATTAGTGCTGATACTCGAATTCGAGCTCGTACATGCTGACGATGTCGCCGTCCTTGATGCCAAGGTCCTCAAGCTGCTGGAAAACGCCGTTTTCTCGCAGCATCTTATCAAAGAACATCCGGCTCTCGTAGTCACCGAAGTTGACGTTGCTCATAAGGCGTTCAAGCCACTTGCCCTCGACAATGTAGGTGTTGTCCTCGACGGTGATCTTGAGCGGCTCGCTCGCGTCGATCTTCACGGGCTTGGGAACGTACTCGGGCTCATAGACCGTGACGGGCGGGAGTGTGGAGAGCTTTTCGGCGATCTTGAGCACGAGCTCGCGCGTGCCGGTGTGCGACGCGGCGGACAGGGCGAAGAGGGGATAGCCGAGCGGCTCGACATGCGCGCGCAGCTTTTCGAGCAGGCTCTCGTCCTCCATGATGTCGGTCTTGTTCGCGACGACGATCTGCGGGCGGGTGGCAAGCTCAGGGGAATACTGCGAGAGCTCTGCGTTGATGGCGTCAAAGTCCTCGACCGGGTCGCGGCCCTCGCTGCCCGACACGTCGACGACATGAACGAGCAGGCGGCAGCGGTCGATATGGCGCAGGAAGTCATGACCAAGGCCCGCGCCCTCGGCTGCGCCCTCGATGATGCCGGGGATGTCGGCCATGACGAACGAAACGCCCTCGTCGACGTACACGACGCCGAGGTTGGGGTAGAGCGTGGTGAAGTGGTAGTTTGCAATCTTGGGGCGCGCCTTCGACACAACGGAAAGAAGCGTCGACTTGCCGACATTCGGGAAGCCGATGAGGCCGACGTCGGCCAGCAGCTTCAGCTCGAGCACGACATCGTGCTCCTCGCCCTCAAGGCCCGATTTGGCAAAACGGGGCGCCTGACGCGTCGGCGTTGCGAAATGCGCGTTGCCCCAGCCGCCCTTGCCGCCGCGGCAGAGGATGAACGGCTCGGAGTCGGACATATCCTTGATGATCTCGTTCGATTCCGCGTCGCGCACGACGGTGCCGCGCGGCACGCGGATCGTGAGATCCTTGCCCTGCTTGCCGAACTTGCGCGCGCCCTGACCGTCCATGCCGTTGTCGGCGACGTATTTGCGCTTGTAGCGAAAGTCCATCAGCGTGGACATGTTGTCGTCGACAACGAGGACGATGTTGCCGCCGTTGCCGCCGTCGCCGCCGTCGGGGCCGCCCGCGGAGACGTACTTTTCGCGGTGGAACGCCACCGCGCCGTTGCCGCCCTTGCCCGCGCGGCAGAAGATGCGCGCCTTATCAATAAAAGATGCTGCCATGTTGGCACCTCCTTGAATTCTTGTTATTCCTGAACAATTAGTGTATCCGTTTTTTGACGATTCGTCAAGAAAAACGGAACGTTTCACAAAAAAGAAAAAATCGAAAAAAGTTGGGAACTTTTTTGTGCTCCCTTTCGTCAAAGGAAAAGACACAACGGGAAAGGAAGCGGAAACCTTGAAAAGACTGCTTGCATTGATGATGGTCGTCGCCGTAACGGCGGCGCTTTTGGCCTGCACGAAGGGCGGGCGCGATAACGAAGACGGAAATGACACGCCCAATCCTGAGCCGCAGTACGCCGGCGCGGACACGATGACGCTGCGCGTCGTGGGCGACGGTGAAAACGGTACGCTCATTTTAGCGGGAGAGACGGAGGTCTACGCCCTGCCGCTCGAAGGCGTGACGCTGTACTTAGACGGCGGCAGTGTGTCCGCTTCCAAAATCGAAAGCGGCATGAGCGCCGAGGTCTGGTACACCGGCGGTGTGCAGGAGACGTATCCCGCGAAGTTTTCGCAGGTGGTGGCCGTGTCGCTCTCGCGCGAGGAGAATGCACAGTATGACCTCTGCGGCCTCTACTTACAGGTGCTTGAGGACCTGTGGAACACGGACGACGGGCTCAACGGCGGCGCGGAGGTCGTGAGCGTCGATCTGAGCAAGGCACCCGGCGGGCTGACCGCGGGCGAAAAGGCGGCGGTCGCCTATGTGTTCGCACAGAAGCACGGCGTACAGGGCTTGACGATGACATTCGATGAGCTGCGCGAGGAGGGCTATCTCACGGGCGAAAAGCTGGAGGGCGGCAGCACGGCCTATTCGTTCACGAACGGCCTGCTCTTCACCATCACGCCGGAGGAGACGCAGGACAACGGCGCGTCTGTCTGCTTCAGCGCCGGAAAGTGGCGCTCGCCGCTCGGCGCGTATTACTTTACGAAGTGTACGGCCTCCCGCGGCGATAACGGCTGGGAATACACCGTCGGCGCGGAAGCGATTTCCTGAGCTACAGCAGATTCTTTAATTCAGACAGCGATTCGACGATCTGGTCGGCCTCGCAGCGCTCCGGAACGGGGCGGTGCGTGTGGTTGTACCAGATCGTTTTCATGCCCGCGTTTTTGCCGCCGGTGATGTCGGCGGTCAGCGAGTCGCCAATCATCACGCACTCGTCCGCGGCAACATCGGGAAGAAAAGCGCGGCAGGCATCGAAAAACGCCTTTTCGGGCTTGCGGTAGCCGAGTGACTCTGAAACGAACACATGGTCAAAATAGGGGAGAAGTCCCGCCATTTCAAGCCGGTTGAGCTGCTGGTCGTGGAAGGCGTTGCTCGCCGCGCAGAGGATATATTTTTCCTTGAGGTAGCGGCAGATCTCGTCCGCGCCGTCGACTGGGATGGCCGTCTCGCAGAGGAGGTCCAAAAACCGCTTTTCAAACGCGGCGCCGTCAGCCTGGATGCCGAGAGCATCGAAGATGCGGTTCCAGCGGAATTGAAAAAGCTGCTGCGTTGTGAGCTCGCCGCGCTCGATCATGAGCCAGAGGCCGTCATTGATGCGCGTGAACGTCGCGTAAGTGGAATCGTCATAGGGGAGACCCCATTCGGCAAAGCCGATGCGCATGGCCTGCTCGGCGCATTTGCCGAAGTCGAGCAGCGTGTCGTCGATATCCATCAAAACTGCCTTGAGCATGAAAAGTGACCTCCTGCGGAAAAGATAAAGAAAAGAGCCCCGAGCATTCGCTCGAGGCTCTTCATTGTGCAATTACTCAGCGGGGTAAACAGAAGCCTGCTTACGATCCTTGCCGAGACGCTCGAAACGGAGCACGCCGCTCTCCTTGGCGTAGAGAGTATCGTCAGAGCCGATACCGACGTTGACGCCCGGATGGATGTGGGTGCCGCGCTGGCGCACAAGAATGTTGCCGGCGAGAACGAACTGACCGTCAGCGCGCTTGGGGCCAAGGCGCTTGGCGTTAGAGTCGCGGCCGTTCTTCGTGGAGCCGCCGCCCTTCTTGTGGGCGAAAAACTGAAGACCGATGTTCAGCATGGTGATTTGCCATCCTTTCTGTAAGATGATCGGAACAGGGGGCTTACGCCTCCATGACTTCGATATTGTCCGGATATTCGCTGTGCAGCTCGGAAAAGAGCAGCATCAAACCCGTTAAAAGAGCCTGACAGGTGCTCTCGTTCGTGGCGGACAGACCGCCGGGGAGCCGGAATTCCACAGCGCCGGAGCGTTCATGGACCTTGACGGAAGCGGCGAGGCCTAAAACATCGTTCACGGTGCTTTCCACAAGGCGGACCGCACTTGTGACTGCCGCGCAGACGATATCGCTGCCCTCTTCGCTGTAACCGCTGTGGCCCTTAGCATCAAAACCGATGATGCGCTTCCCCTCAGTGAGGAATGTAACAGTGGTCATGCCTTAGACGGAGATCTTGCCGATCTCAACCTTGGTATAAGGCTGACGATGACCCTGACGCTTGTGATAGCCCTTCTTGGCCTTGTACTTGTAGACACGGACCTTCTTGCCCTTGCCGTTCTTAACGACAGTGGCCTCCACCTTCGCGCCCTCCACCACGGGAGTGCCGAACTTGGTGTTCTCGCCGTCCA
>ERZ834722.723-NODE-723-length-35145-cov-6.838216_pt1 | contig 35145 bp, 31 predicted proteins | sample MGYA00519576_ERZ834722 | MGnify/ENA primary metagenome ERZ834722 (study PRJEB31850, sample SAMEA3708759) | human gut metagenome | biome: human gut; feature: human-associated habitat; material: faeces | place: China | collected 2014 ...
TTGTTTTCAATTTTCTGATATCTTTATTTCTGGTAAATAAGAACTTAAAAAAGTAAAAAATAATATGGCTTTATTTGAAAGTTATGACCGCCGTATCGATCATATCAACGCGGTTTTAAAAGAATATGGTATCAACGGTATCGAAGACGCAAAGGCTATCTGCGATGCTAAGGGTATCGACCCTTATACAATGTGTAAGGAAACTCAACCTATCTGTTTCGAAAATGCATGTTGGGCTTACACTTTAGGTGCAGCTATTGCAATAAAAAAAGGATGTACAAAAGCTGCCGATGCTGCTAAAGCAATCGGTGAAGGATTACAAGCTTTTTGTATACCAGGTTCTGTTGCTGATGATAGAAAAGTAGGATTAGGTCATGGTAATTTAGCATCAATGCTACTTTCAGAAGAAACAAAATGTTTTGCTTTCTTAGCAGGACATGAATCTTTTGCAGCTGCAGAAGGTGCAATTGGTATTGCAAAATCTGCTAATAAAGTAAGAAAAGAACCACTTAGAGTTATCTTAAATGGTCTTGGAAAAGATGCTGCTCAAATAATATCAAGAATAAATGGATTTACTTATGTAAAAACAGATTTTGATTTCTTTACAGGAAAAGTAAATGTTGTAGAAGAAATAGCATATTCAGATGGAGAAAGATCAAAAGTTAGATGCTATGGAGCAAACGATGTTAGAGAAGGGGTTGCAATAATGTGGTTAGAAGATGTTGATGTTTCAATAACAGGAAACTCAACAAACCCAACAAGATTCCAACATCCAGTTGCAGGTACATACAAAAAAGAAAGAATTGAAGCAGGTAAAAAATATTTTTCAGTAGCTAGTGGCGGTGGAACAGGTAGAACATTACACCCAGACAATATGGCTGCTGGACCAGCTTCTTATGGTATGACAGATACAATGGGAAGAATGCATTCAGATGCACAATTTGCAGGATCTTCATCAGTTCCAGCACACGTTGAAATGATGGGATTAATAGGAATGGGTAACAATCCAATGGTTGGAGCAACAGTTGCAGTAGCAGTTGCTTGCGAAGAAGCAATGAAATAATAATAATAAAAACATTGAAAGAGCAGTTTAAAATAACTGCTCTTTTGAATTAATTTACTATAAATTGGGAATATATTAATATAAAGGAGGGGGTTTATGAAAGACTATTTAGCAATCGAAGAAATAAAGGCTTTAGAGGTATTAGATTCTAGAGGAAATCCAACAGTGCAAGTTGAGGTTATTACAGAAGAAGGAACAAATGGAGTAGCAATGGTGCCATCGGGAGCATCAACAGGAAGCTTTGAAGCAGTAGAATTAAGAGATGGAGATAAATCAAGATATTTAGGAAAAGGTGTATTAAAAGCTGTTGAAAATGTAAATAAAATAATTGCAAAAGAATTAGAAGGCATGAATGTATTTGAACAAGCAGAAATAGACAAAAAATTAATAGAAATAGATGGAACAGAAAACAAAGGTAAACTTGGAGCTAATGCAACACTTGGAGTATCATTAGCTGTAGCAAGAGCAGCAGCAAATTCACTTGGAATGAGCTTATATAAATATATAGGAGGAGTGAATGCAAAAACATTGCCAGTTCCAATGATGAACATATTAAATGGAGGAAAACATGCAGATAATACAGTAAATATTCAAGAATTTATGATTATGCCAGTTGGAGCAAAATCATTTAGTGAATGCTTAAGAACGTCAGCAGAAATATATCATACATTAAAAAAAGTTTTAAAAGCAAAAGGATTAGAAACAGGTGTTGGGGATGAAGGAGGATTTGCACCAAATTTATCAAGTGATGAAGAAGCCCTAAAACTTATAGTAGAAGCAATAAGCAGAGCTGGATACAAACCAGGAGAAGACGTAGTACTAGCATTAGATGTAGCTAGTACAGAAATGTATGATGAAGCTAAAAAAATAGGAAAAGAAGGATGCTATTATTTCTGGAAAACGGAAGAATTAAAAACACAAGATGAAATTCATGCTTTTTTTGACGCTCATTATCCCACTGAATTTATTGGATTTTCATTAGGAATGACATGTGATAATCGTATAAATAAGGTTTATATCTTTCCAAAGTATCAAAGAATAAAAAACAGGTATGGTAATAAGGTGTTATGTTTGCTCAGGTCCTTTTGTGTTTTTCTACAAAATCTTTTGAATTACAATCATTATAAGTTGAAAGATAAATTGATGATAGGACCTGAATGGGTTAGCATTACAGAACAGTCTGTAAGTTTGATTTTGTCAAAGGAGAAAATTATAATGAAACAATATAGATTTGCTTCTTGTGGTGATGAAGTTTATAAACAGACTATTATAGGAAATTCTTTTTTATTTAATTCTGTATATGATAAAGTTGATGATTATAAGGGATGTATGAGATTTATAGATTGGAATAAAGGCAATCCATATATTTTTCGTTCTATAGATTTTGAACAATTAATGTCTTCAGATAGAATGTTTGCAAGAAAATTTGATGAGAAAGTTGATTTTGATATAGTTGAAAGAATATTTGAAGCATTGGATAAACAAAAGAGATAATTCTAAAATGGAGTATGATATTTCTAACATATTAATATAAGAAAATCATGATTACAGCAGCGGTTGTTACATTTCATACGTCTCGTAAAGATTTGATTCGCTTAATAGATTGCGTGTTACATTCTTCGATAGATAAGTTTTTTATTATAGACAATTCAACGAATGATGCTTTGCGTGAATTTGAATCAACATCAGAACGGATTACTTATATTTATAGTGATAATTTGGGATTTGGAAGTGGGCATAATGTAGCCATTAACCGAGCAATGGACTTAGGTTGTGATTATCATATTATAATCAATCCAGATATTTATTGGGATGAAAATGTAATAGAAAAGCTAACGCAATTTATGAATGAAAATAGGGACTGTGGTCTGGTCATGCCCAAAATACTATATCCAAATGGAGAGGTTCAGTATCTATGTAAATTGCTTCCTACTCCGTTGGATTTATTTGGACGAAGATTCATTCCATTCAAGGCTTTTCAAGAAAAGCGTAATGCATGGTATGAAATGCACTGGAGCGGATATGAGAAGGTAATGGAAGTTCCCTCTTTATCTGGCTGTTTTATGTTTATACGGACTGACATATTGAAACGGATAGGAGGTTTTGATGAACGCTTCTTTATGTACGCCGAAGATTTGGACTTATGTCGCAGGATAGGAGAAATTGCCCGGACAATGTATTATCCTCAAGCTTCAGTCTTTCATGAATATGAAAAAGGTTCGTATAAGAACCGAAAGTTATTAAGGTATCATATTTGCTCTATCATTAAGTATTTCAATAAGTGGGGATGGTTCATAGATCAGAAAAGAAAAAAAAGAAATTCCCATTGTATAAAACTTATCGAATACATTCGGAACTAAACATAACATCATGCTAAATATTCTAATTATTGTAGCCGCCTTCCTGATAGCCGTAGTCTTAGCCCGTATCATCATTCCCCGTATTTTAATCATTTCTCTTCGTAAACGTCTGTTTGATACTCCGGACGCACGGAAGGTGCACAAAAAACCAGTATCCCGGCTGGGTGGAGTGTCTTTTTTCCCGGCCATCTTGTTTACTGTAACTTTCTTGATAGGAATCTGTTATATGACAGGATGGGTCTCCTTAGTGGATACAGGACAACATTGGGTACAGATACTGTTTATGTGTACAGGGTTGACATTGCTGTATATTGTGGGAATTGCGGATGATTTGATAGGGGTTCGCTATCGTCAGAAATTTATAGTGCAATTGATTGCAGCCTTCATGTTTCCGTTGGCGGGGCTTTATATCAATGATTTTTACGGGCTGTTCGGTATTCATGCAGTTTCTCCTTTCATCGGTATTCCTCTTACCTTGGTGCTCGTGATTTTTATCACCAATGCTATTAACCTGATAGACGGCATTGACGGTTTGGCATCGGGACTGAGTATGGTAGCATTGTCCGTCTTTGGCACACTGGCTGTCATTGATGACAGATGGATGAGTGCATTGCTGGCTTTTACTACCGTGGGAGTGTTGCTTCCGTTCTTTTTTTATTTTCAAGGGATTCGAACCCTGAGAGGGTGAGCGGCGTTGAGAAAACAGTCCGGCGGACTGTTTTTAGCCGCGAAGTGTGAGGCGGGTACTGCTGCGCAGCAGCGGTCGCCGAGCACGCAAGGCGGCGTAGCCGACTGTATCCCTTGCAGCGCGCCAAGTTAAAAGCCTTGATAACTCTGAGCTTTTGGAGTTTGAAGGGCTTTTTTCTTTTTAGGTTTCGGTAGCATTTCTAACATTTATCCTGCAAACAGCTTTAAGTACCCATTTTTATATAACCTGTTGACATTTGTTTTTGAGTTTGCTATTATATACATACCGAAAGTATGTAAGGAGCGAATATGAGCAGAAATAAATATCCGGAGGAAACGGTAAATCTTATCCTCGATGTGTCCCAGCGTTTATTTATAGAAAAGGGATACGACAACACAACGATTCAGGATATCATCGATGAACTGGGCGGACTCACAAAGGGCGCGATATATCACCATTTCAGTTCAAAGCAGGATATCCTTGATGCGGTCATAGAACGGCTTTTTGCAAAAAATACGCTGTCTGCGAGTTGGCGTAAAATTCAATCCGATACCGATATTACGGGCGGAGAGAAGCTCAAGCGTATGCTTGCTGCGGCTCTGACGGATGAGCAGGAACAGCAGTTCAGAAAATTGGGAGTGCATTTGCAGAATATGCCGCAGATGCTCAGCGACCTTGTTCTGCGCTCCGTAAACGATATAGCACCTAATGCCTTTGAACCGGTTATCGAAGAGGGCGTTAGGGACGGATCTCTGTCGGTCATGTTCCCGAAGCAGGCTGCCGAGGCGGTTTCGCTTATCGCGAATATTTGGATAAACCCGCTTGTTTTTCCTGTTGACAACGAAGAGCTGAAAGCAAAGTTTGAGTTTATTTGCGGTATAACAAAGTCTATCGGGCTTGACATTTCCGACATCTATCCGCTGCTCGACAAAATGAACAGCGATATCAATCTTTAAATATTCGGGAGGGTTTTACCCCTCCCATATATATTAACATTAAACATACCAAAAGTATGTAAGGAGGTAAACCATGTCAACAACTTACACGAAAAGAGAAAAGTTCCGGTATCTTCTGGGTCTTTCCGGTCAGAACATCATATATGGAACAGTCACATCCGTGCTCGCATATTATCTTCAGTTCACGATTCTGATTCCTGCCGTATGGGTCGGTCTGATATTAAGTGTTGCGAGAATATTTGACGCCGTCAAAGACCCGTTTATCGGAGCGATGATAAGCAGAGGAAAACATAAACTAAAGGACTATCTTATCGCAGTGCCGATTCCCACAGCAATACTGACGATTCTCTGTTTCAGTAACGGAATTTATTCCGCGGAAAACAGTATGCCTAAAAATATTTTAATAGTGTTATCTGCGTTTGTGTTTTACATAATATGGGAAGTTGTGTTTACAATCGGCGATATTCCGATAACCGGGTATCCGTCAGTGCTCACAAGTGATGAGGGCGACAGAACAAAGTTGCTTTCGCTACGTCCGATAGGTGGAATGGCGAGCGGTATAAGCACGCTTGCCGTTCAGCCGATTGCTTTTGCGTTGTCGGCAGTTTTCGGCGGAAGTGCAGTGGATGAGCGAAATGCTTTTCTTATAACGGTTGCCGCATTTTCAATCATCGGCGGGGCGCTTTTTCAGTTTACCGCAATCGGTTCGGTGGAAAGGGTTTCTACCGAGCGCAGCGAAAATTCGGGTCAGCTCAGATATTTTATTACAAATCCGTTGCTCAGAAAAATCAGTATATCGGGATTTTTGGGCAGTCTGAAAGCCATGACCGGTGTTATCCTCACTCCGCTGGTAACCTATTATTTTGCAAGCAAAAATCCGCAGATGTCGCTGATTTATACGGCACTTTTCGGAGTGGGAAGTATTGTGGGACTGGTAATCTCGGCGGCAACAGTCCCTAGTTTATATAAAAAATACGGAACAAAAAGGCTCTTTGCCGCCGTCAATCTGATAAACATTTTTCCGAATCTTTTGCTATTTGCGCTGTATGTTAAATATCCTCAAAATATGACGAACATTCCGCAAACGGTTGCAATGTTCGTACTTACACTTATAATCGGAAGCTGTGTAAGCATTTCTTCGACCGTTCAGACGCTGATAATCTCACAAGCCGTTGATCTTGAAGAAAAAATATCCGGAAACAGACCGGACGCGCTGTTTTTCTCGGCGCAGACATTTATTGTCAAGATAGGTACCGGTTTATCGTCGCTCGCGGCGAGCATAGGCTATGCCGTCGTCAAATTTTCATCCTCTGAAACGGCGGCGCTTAACGATTTTATTGCAAACGGCGGAATCCCGAGGCTCGACGGCAGATATTCAAATCTGATGACACTTCTGTTTATGCTGTACACTCTGCCTGTCGCATTGAGTTCGCTTCTGTCTGCGCTTCCGTTTATTCGCAGTGAGCGGGAGTGAGGTATTAAAATCCCGTGAAGCTATAAAACATTCCGCCCGGGGTCCCGGACGGAATGTTGCTTTTTGTGCCTATTCGGTCAATTCAGCACAAAATCGACCGTCTTTGTTTCTCCGGCGCGGAATATCAGCGTCTCCGTCTTGTCGGAGAGCCCGCATGAAACGGTGATCGTTTGGTCGATGTCGGAGGTCACGGTGACCTGTGCCGTTTTGCTTTGCAAATCCCACCTGAGCGAGTCAACCGTCGCACGGGTTCTCGCCTTTATCCCGGTTATCTCGCCTGCGTCAAAGCCCGATTCAAACAGAGCCGGAAGAATCTCGATTTCGTTTTTGTTCGAGAAAACGAGGGCTTCGTTGACGATTCCGAGATAGCCTATGGCAAAGTCGGTGCAGTAGCAGCTTCTTTGATCGTAATCGTGGTTCGTCATAAGCGAGGGATATCTTATTTTATGGTTCTGAAGCTTCACGAGCGCAGAGGTGAGGCTCGTTCTGTCCTTGAGCCTTGCGGCGATGAGCGAACGGTGAACAAGTGCGTGGCTCGCCTCGTTTTCAGAGGTTCTGTTGTTTATCGCCTGTATGCAGGCGGACTTGAGACGCTCGTCGTTCTGCGTTTCAAACAGCGGCCACACGCAATAGAGGTGGCTCAGATGCCTGTGCTCGTTGTTTTCTTCAAATTGGCTGCACGCCCACTCCTTGAGCGCGCCGGTTTTGTCGAAGAGATACGGCGGGAGCTTTCGGAGCATATATTCCCATTTTGCCGTGTCGGTTTCCGGCGCGGTGTCTTTTATAACGCTCAAAAGCATATTCAGATTGTCGCGGCAGGCGGCGATGTCGATAGCCGCGTTTGCGTCGGAGGGAGAGGGATAGTTCGACGGATTGTTTTCCGGGGAATAGCTCGGCAGGATGCAGTAGTATTCGTCATCCGCAAGCGCCGTCTTGCCCGCTTCATAATGAATCGAGCCGTTCGAGTCGGTGTAATATTCGGGGGTCATAAGCTGCTCCCAGTAGTTCGCCGATTTAATCAAAAGCGGCAAAAGCACATCGCGCTCAAGCCGGAGATATCCCCTGTCCTCGATCGCGCGAATGTCTTCGTCCGTAAGGTCGTCCGCGGTGACGGAAAGCACGGATCTGAGCTTGTCAAGGTCGATTTCGCCGCTGAGCGGAATTTTGATATCTCCGTAGCATTGCAGGGTCTCATAGAGCGGCTGGATCATCCAGCTTGAGCCTGCGTTCCAGTATCGAAACGGATACGGATAGCAGGTTTCCGTTATTACCGCCTTGTCGCCGTCGGTGTTTACGGGGGCGTGGATGGCGTCGGTAAATCCGTGGGTCGCGAGCGCGTTTTCCTCCCAGTCGGGAAGCTGGCGGAGAATAAAATATGCGTAGCCTATCGGGGACGAGGAGATGTTGCCCGTGTTCATCGAGGAGGTTTGCAGGTTCACATTTGCGTCCATTGTGTATTTGCTGCCCCAGCCCGTGTTCCATTCGCCTGTCCACATACCGTAAAGGCGGGGCGCGGAATATCCGCTGCAACACAGATAAGCGTATCTGCCTGCATAATACGAACGCTGGCTGAGCGCGGGATCGAGCTTTTTCTTGAACCTCTGCTTTCTCAGCAGCTTTTCGTTCGATTTTTCTGAGATGCCGTCTTTGAGAGTCAGCGTGACTGCGTTGAACTGCGGCTGATATACCGCAAGATGAGCGTCAAGTGCATTGGAATAGTTGAATTTCCCCTCGGCTGAGTATTTTTTCGCAAAGTCCGTTGTCCGGTTATAGAGCAAGTCGATGAGCGCGCAGCCGCTTTGTGACGCGAAGGCGGAAAGCTCGCCCATATTGTAATCTCTGCCCGTAACAGTGATAAGATAAACCTCGTCCGCCCCGCTGACGGTCAATTTCGGCTGGCTGTCGCCCGCGTATTGCTCATCTTTCGGCGCGTCCGCTTGCGTGACGCTTAAAGTTCCGCCGATATTCAAAACATAGGTGAGCGTGGCGTAGCCGCCGTTTTTGAGCTCGGATTTTTCATAGTCGGGATAGTGCGCAACCAGGGCAAGATAAGCCTTGCCCTCGTCGGCGAGCTTTTTATATTTGATATTCACCTCGTCGCCCTCGGAGTAGTTTGCCATGGTCGAGATATCATCGTAGGAGAGCGTAATATTTACGGGCGCGTTCTTGCTCGATTTTTTGATTTTTGTAACCGTGACGCCGTCGGCAAGCGAGGTGAAAGTAGTTCTCTCCCATGTGCCGTTTTTGTCGGTGTATTTCACGCCGACCTGCGCGGTCTCGTAGTCTGTGTAGCGGATATAATCCTTGATGCGGTGCCGCTCGGAGTTTATTCTCAGCTGACCGCCGGGATGAAAGCGATACACATCGTCATAGCTCGCGTTGTCAACGATATCCTCGCATTTAACGATGCTCTGCTTGACCTGTTCAAGCTCGCTTGATGTGTCCGGACAGGTGCGGGCGTTGATATTCGGCATGATGAAATGCATATTTTGATAAATTATCGTGTCCGAGTACGGGCTGCCGCTTGTGATAAAGCCCTCGAGCCCGTTCCCGCCGACCATTCCGCGGCGCCAAGCTTTTGTTTTGTTCGTCCTCTTTTCGGACAGCTCCGTGTAGCTCTCGGAATAAGAGAGCTTTTCGTTGTTTGCCGCAGTGTCGATGAGCTTCGGCTTGCTTGCACACGACGAGCACAAAACGCATATCGCGGCAAGTGCCGCCGCCAAAGCAAAATTCTTTAAAAGTTTCATTTTCTCACCTCACACCTTGATTATATCATACGGCAAAGAGTCTTTCCATTAAAATAATATACAAAAAATCTTCTGAATAATTGTAGGCTTGAGACAGATATATCGCAAAGAGAAAATAAAAAGCCGGCACACCTCGCGGTTCGCGGAGAACGGTGTCCGGCAATATGAACTTCGCCGCCCGAAGATTTCTCCGGGCGGCGGGTAATTCGGTTATTTATACAGCGGGCCGTAGGCGGCGCAGGCTCTGTAGTCTGCACTCTCGAGGTCCTTTGTGCCGAACGCAGACCATGCGTGCGGACGGTAGATGTCCTCGTCGGCGACGTTGTGCATCGCAACGGGGATTCTGAGCATGCTCGCGAGCGTGATGAGGTCTTTGCCGATGTGGCCGTAGCTGATAGCGCCGTGGTTTGCGCCCCAGTTCGCCATGACGGAGTAGACATCCTTGAACGCGCCCTTGCCGGTGAGTCTCGGAGCGAACCAGGTGGTCGGCCAGGTCGGGTCGGTGCGCATGTCGAGCTTGTTGTGGATCTCATCGGGCAGGGTGGCGGTGTAGCCCTCGGCTATCTGAAGCACCGGGCCGAGACCCTTGATGATGTTGACTCTTATCATTGTCATGGGCATGACAGCCTGAGTCTTGAAGTGCGAGGAGTATCCGCCGCCTCTGAAATATCCGAGGTCTGCGGGGCACCAGTCGGTAGCCTTGAGCATAGCGTCGATATCCTCGTCGGTGACGTTCCACCACTCCTTCATGACCGCGTTGCCGTCCTTGTCCTTGCAGACGCCGGTGGCGTCGAGCGCGGCGGCGCCGGAGTTGATGAGGTGGATGAAGCCGTCCTTGGCAACGCCCTCGGGGCGCATGCCGCAGACTCTTTCAACAGCGTCGGGGCTCCAGTATGTACGAACATCGGCGAACAGGCTCGCTCTGCCGGTGACGAGCTTGCCCAGGAGCATCGACAGACCGTTGAGACCGTCGTTCTCGGTAGCGAAAGTGAGCGGCTCTTTCTTGCCGTTCCAGTCGAAGGTGGTGTTGAGCATAGCCTCGGTGAAGTCGCCGTTGGGCATGAAATCGGTCCACTGGCGCTGACCCTGGAAGCCGCCGAGAATAGCGTTGCGGCCGAGTGCCTCCTCGTGCCAGCCGTCCTTCGGGCCGGAGTGCTCCGCCTCCGCGCCTACGGGGCGGACATCGTTGAGCTTATCGTTGCCGAGCATGATGTCGCGGCAGATAAGGGTCATCTTGACGACGAACTCCCACTCCTTCTCCTTCTGCTCGGGGGTGTGTCTGATATTTTCGGGGTTCTTGTCGAAGCCCTCGGGGCAGTTTGCCTTGACCCACTTGAGCGCGCGCTCATATTCCTCGTGGTCATAGATGCCGAGCTCGACGCGGCGGGTAACTTCGACCATGTCGACCCACTCGGCGCGGATGCCGAGATACTCCTGCCAGAAATCGGCGTCGCAGTATGAGCCTGCAATGCCCATGGCGACGGCGCCTATGCCGACATAGGACTTGCCTCTGAGCTGACCGACAGCCGCGGCGCAGCGTGCGAAGCGGAGAATCTTCTCGGCAACGTCATCGGGGATGGAGTTGTCGGTGACATCCTGAACATCCTTGCCGTAAATCGAGAATGCGGGCAGACCTCTCTGTGCATGAGCCGCCAGAACCGCCGCGAGATAGACCGCGCCGGGGCGCTCGGTGCCGTTGAAGCCCCAGACTGCCTTGACGGTCAGGGGATCGAGATCCATCGTCTCGCTGCCGTAGCACCAGCAGGGGGTGACGGAGAGGGTCGCGCAGACATTCTGAGTCGAGAAGAAGTCGGCGCACTTTGCCGCTTCTGCTGCTCCGCCTATCGTGCAGGGGGAGATGATGCACTCAAAGGGAGTGCCGTCCGAATAGAACACATTTTCTTCGATGAGCTTCTTGGCAGCGAGCGCCATGTTCATCGTCTTTTCCTCAAGACTCTCTCTGACTCCGCCCCAGCGGCCGTCAATGATGGGTCTGATTCCAAGCTTTGCTTTTGCCATTTTTCAGTCATCCTTTCGATGTTGTGTTGCCACTACCGGGCGCAACACTTATTTGTGAATTTTCAAAAAGCTCTCATATGCGCCCGCCCATTTGTCGGTGTCGCACGGAGCATATTCGCGTAATGCTTCACTGCGCGAGATTATCTCCCTCGCCTTTTTGATATCCGGAATGTCGCCGGAGCTCAGAAGCTGAACAGCTATATTGCCGAGCACGGTCGCCTCTATCGGACCCGCCTTCATGGGGACATTGCAGGCGTTCGCGGTCATTTGGCAGAGCAGGGTATCTTTCGTGCCGCCGCCGATAACATGTATATCAGGATAGTCCCTGCCGGTGCATTCCTTTATCATCGAGAACGTGCTGCGGTATTTCATCGCAAGGCTCTCGTAGATGCAGCGCATTATCTCGCCGACTGTCTGCGGGACATACTGACCCGTCTTGCGGCAGAATTCGCGCACGCGGCCGGGTATATCTCCGGGCGGCGTGAACTCGGGGGAGTCGGGGTCGATGAAGCACTTGAACGGCTCCGCCGAGAGCGCCATACGCTCGAGATCAGCGTAGCTGTAATCCTCGCCCTCGCGCTTCCACTGCCTGCGGCTCTCCTGAATGAGCCACAGTCCGATTATATTCTTGAGCAGCCCGGTCATGCCGCCGTAGCCGCCCTCGTTGGTGATGTTTATCGAGAGTGATGTGTTGTTGACAATAGGCTCGGGTATTTCCGTGCCGAAGAGCGACCATGTGCCGCTGCTCAAAAACGCGAAGCTGTCGAGCTGAGAGGGGACGGCGGTTATCGCCGACTGCGTATCGTGTCCGCATACGCTGACAACTTTAACGGGGTCGAGCCCCAGCTCTTCGCATATCTCCGCGCTGAGCATTCCGTTCTCGGTGCCCGACGGCACAATGGGCGTGAGGATTCCCGACGGGATGCCGAGGCGGTCGAGAATGTCATATGCCCAGTCTTTTGTCTTTATGTCAACCATCTGCGAGGTGGTCGCTATTGAATATTCTGTCTGCTTTCTGCCCGTGAGCATATAGGCGAATAAATCGGGCATGAACAGCAGCTTATCCGCCCTGTCGAGAATGTGCGGGCGGTATTTTTTGAGCGAGCAGAGCTGGAAGAGCGTGTTGAGCTCCATGAACTGGATGCCCGTGCGGGAGTAAAGCTCCTCACGTGGAACTGTTCTAAACACTTCTTCAATCATTCCCGCCGTGCGTGCGTCGCGGTAGTGGATGGGATTTTCGAGCAGGCAGCCGAATTCATCGAGCAGCCCGAAGTCAACGCCCCAGGTGTCGATACCGATGCTGTCGAATCCGCCGGCGAGCTTCGCCTTTGTCAGTCCCTGCTTTATCTCAAAAAACAGGCGCAGAACATCCCAATAGAGCGTGCCGTTCACGCTCACGGGGTCGTTCGAGAAGCGGTGAACTTCTTCGAGGCGGATATTCTCCCCGTCAAAATGTCCGATTATCGCGCGTCCGCTCGACGCGCCGAAGTCGAACGCCAAAACTCTTTTTTCCATTGATGCAGAGTCCTCCGAGTTATTTTACAACGCCCTTTTTGAGGATGATGTTTGCGTATACGGCGGTCTCGCCCGTCGCGATGACGGCGTATGCCTTTCTCGCTCTGTCATAGAAAGCGAAGCGCTCCATGAGCTCGAAGTTCTTGTCGCCCTCGTTCGCTTTGACTATCTCTTCGTATTTGTCCCAGACTGCCGGGCGATCTCCGTCGCCGTTGTTGTCCATGAGCGCAACGGGAGCGTCAACATAGGTGTCGAGGGGCATGAGCTTCAAAACCGCGTCGAGAACCTCGGGCACTCCGTGACCGTCGAGGCGAACAAGGCGCTGAGCTATGCTCGCCGCGGGGAAGTTGCCGTCGCCGATAACTATCTCGTCGCTGTGTCCCATCTCCATGAGGATCTTGAGAAGCTCGGGAGAGATGATAGGTGAAATATTTTTAAGCATTTTTATATCCGTCCTTTCGGAAAAATCAGTCAATTGAATACATGCTGTAGAGCTCGCTGTATACGCCGCCCTTTGCCATGAGCTCGCGGTGGCTGCCCTGCTCGGCGATGCCGTCTTCTGTCAGCACGACTATCTCCGCCGCGTTTCTTATCGTCGTGAGCCTGTGGGCGATAGTTATGACCGTGCGCCCCTTTGCAAGCTCTTCGAGCGACTGCTGAACAAGGCGTTCGCTCTCGTTGTCGAGCGCGCTCGTCGCCTCGTCGAGAATGACTATCGGAGGGTTCTTCAAAAACAGGCGCGCGATTGAAATTCGCTGTTTCTGACCGCCGGAGAGCTTGACCCCGCGCTCGCCGACATATGTGTCGTAGCCCTCTGGCAGCTCTTCTATAAATTCGTGTGCCCCGGCTCGCTTCGCCGCGGCTATTATATCTTCTTTTTCAGCTCCCGGGCATCCGTAGGCTATGTTGTCCCTGACCGTGCCGGAGAACATGTAGACATCCTGCTGAACCGTGCCTATATTCGAGCGCAGCGAAGCCAAAGTTATGTCGCGGATATCTTTTCCGTCGAGCAGTATGCTGCCCGAATCCACATCATAGAAGCGGGGGATGAGATTGCAAAGCGTAGTCTTGCCGCCGCCGGACGGACCGACGAGGGCGACATTCTCGCCCGGAGCTATATGCAGGGAGAAATCGGAAAGAATTTTCTTGTCCGTGCCCTTGTATGAAAATGTAACGTTTTTGAATTCGATATCGCCCTTGACGCCGCTTATGGGCTTTGCGTCCGGACTGTCTTTTATGTCGCTGACTTCGTCCATTATTTCAGTGAAGCGCTCGATGCCAGTCATGCCGCGGTTGAACTGCTCGCTGAATTCGACCATTGTGCGTATCGCCGCGAGCAGGGTGCTGACCATGAGCAGGCTCGCCGAGAAGTCGCCGACGGTAGTCTTGCCTTTCATCATGAATACTGCGCCCACGCCGACTATTGCTATATACATCAGTCCGTCGCAGAGCCTTACAGTGCAGTGGAAGCTCGCCATGTATCTGTAGCCGTTTTTCTTCGATTTGAAGAAGCGGCGAGAGCCCTCGTTGAACTTTTCGCGCTCAATGTCTTCGTTGGCAAAGCTCTTGACAACTCTTATGCCGAGCAGTGAATCCTCCGTCCGCGCATTTATCTCGCCTATCTCGCGTCTCTGCTGTTTGAACGCGGCGCGCATCTTGCGGCGGCTGTGCGAAGTCAGAAGCATCATAAGAGGCATGAGCGAAAAGACTATTATCGCAAGCCATATGTTCATCGACGCGAACATGATGAATCCCGCGACTATTTTTATCACGGTCATCAGGACGTTCTCCGGACCGTGATGGGCGAGCTCGGTTATGTCAAACAGGTCGTTTGTTATTCTCGACATGAGCTGGCCTATCTTCGTGTCGTCATAGAATGAATATGACATATCCTGCAAATGCGAGAACAGGTCGTTTCGCATATCAGTCTCTATCCTCGCGCCCATGATATGCCCGCCCGACGCCGTGTAGTAGCTCGCGGCGGTGTCGATAATGCGCAGCAGGATATAGAAGCCGACTATTTTTATTATCAGCTCCGCCGTCAGGTCATGGATATCGTGCGCCGCGCGGTCGGTTATCTGCCGCACTATCAGCGGCAGGGCGATCTCGCATACGGTGGTCATCGCGGAGCAGAACATATCGAGGGCGAACAGTCCCGAATATTTTTTATAGTAAGGCAGGAACCTTTTGAGCATCCTGCGGTTGCGGCTGGAGTAGTCCCCGGACAAACAAACACCCCTAATCAAGCAGTTATATATCAAAATTATACAACATTTATTTCCCTTTGAAAAGGGTCGGCGGAGAGAAAAAATATTTTCTTGCCTGTGACAGTTTTTGTCCTTGAAAAAAGACGAGTATTTTTGTATACTATGATATATACAAACGCATATAAACACATTTTATATTTTATTTTATAAAGAAAGGGAGGCCTCACTATGCGTATTCTCATATGCGACGATGAGCCCGCAATGGTCAAGCAGATATCCGAAATAATCGCGGACGCTTATCCCGATATTGAGCTTGTCGGCGTACACAGCTCCGCCGAGCTGTCCGAGAAGCTGGCGCCCGAGGACGCAAACAGAAAATTCGACCTCGCCTTTCTCGATATTGCCGTCAGCGACGAGAGCGGCGTGGATATCGCTGAGTTTGTCGGCGCGTTGTGCCCCGGGGTCAAGATAGTTTTCGTCTCCGGGAATCAGGATCTCGTCTCGAAGGCGTTCGTGACCGTTGACGACTGCGGGTATATCTATAAGCCTGTCGACCCGAAGCTGCTCCTCGGCTATATCGAGCGCGAACGCGCCGGGATGCATCAAAGACCGAGCCGCGAATATTTTGAATACACCCGCCGCGGCAGCATCCACAAGATAGGGTGCGATAAGATACTTTTTATCGTCAGCGTGCGCAATTATCTGGAGATACATACGGTTGACGGAGACAGCGTCACCGTGCCGGGCAAGCTCGACGAGGCGGGACGGCAGCTCGAAGCGGGCTTCGTTCGCTGCCACAAGAGCTATCTTGTGAATTTAAAATATATCGCGAGATATACTGCGACGCAGTTTATCATGATGAACGGGAAGATAATTCCGATAAGCCGTTCCAGGAAAAAGGATTCAACGGACAGGTATGTGCTTTTTAAGGGAGCTTTGGTCAAATGACATTTTTTGATGCGTTCTGGTATGTGTTCAACTTTCTTTCGATAGCGCTCGTGGTGGTCTTTCTGTGCATGAACCTCACCCCGCGCTTCAACCGCTACGCGGTATTTTTCTTGACACTCATACCGTTCTCGGCAATAGCGCTCGCCCAGCATTATTTCTACGATGTGCCGTCGGTGTTTTTTAAGATTCCGGCGTTTGCATATTATTTCATTTCGTCAATAGCCTATTTCAAAGACAAACTCAGAACCCGGCTTTTCGTCTCGATAGTTCTGATGTCGTTTACATATCTCGTCTCGGCTCTGCTCGTAACCGGGTGTATCGCCTGCGGGTTCAATCCCTATGACGACATAATGACCTATATAGTCTCCCTGCCGAATACAGTGGGGCTGATAGTGCTCTTCGGCGGCTTTACTTATCTTAGAATGAAGAAGCACAAAAATATGATTCTCCCGAGCGGGCAGATGGCGACATTTATCTTCTTCCCGCTGAGTCAGGTCATAGTCATGGCGGCGGCGATGATGATAATCTCATATTACGGCTGGTTCAGGGACAAGAACACCGGGCTGCCGTTTCTTGAGGATCCGACCCGCGCCCCGATGATAATGCTCTGCGTCGCGGCAGTTCTGTGCATAATCTCCGACGCCGTTTTGCTTTATATCATGGTGCGCTCGTCGCAGAACGAGAAGCTGCGCGAGGAGCTGAGAATAAAAGATTATCAGAACGCGCTGAATCTCGAATATTACAAAAATGTCGAAAACAGCAGCAATGAAGTGAGAAAGATACGCCACGACCTCGCGAACATAATTCAGACGGCGTATGAAGTCGTCCACAGCGGAAACGAAGTCGACCGCGAAGCGGCCGAGCGGATGCTCGACCAGCTCAGAACAGAGGTCGCGGATATAAAAATAGAAAAATTCTGTCTCAACACTCTTGTCAATGTTATCGCCTCGAACAAGGCGAACGAGTGCAGAAAGAATGACATCGCCTATGATTTCGACCTCAATGTGCCGAGGTTTGTTGGTATCGAAGATGTCGATATCTGCAAGGCATATGTCAATATTTTCGACAACGCGATAAATGCGGCAAAAGCTCTCGAAGAGAACAGATATATAAAGATAAGAAGCTTCGTCGACGAAAACGACGGAATGTTATATATCAGCAGCGAGAACGCCGTCGCGCCCGACTACGAAGAGAAGAAAAAGAAGCGGACGGGCGACCACGGCTACGGATTAAAAATTCTTGAAGAGACCGCCGAAAAATACGGAGGACATGCGGCGGCGAATCAAAGCGGCGGTATATTCACCTGCGTTTTCGCAGCGAGGGCATAAATAATACTATTATAATATATAAAAAACAGCCGCGACATGAAAACTGTTGCGGCTGTTGCTGTGTTATTTTATTTAGGCTCCCCCGTAGAGGGTGTTTCGCTTCGCTCAAAGTAATAAGTAAAAGTGAATAGTGAAAAAGTACGCGGTATGAGCGGATATCTCCGACCGCGAAGAAAATGCGCGGTATCGACGCGGGATTTGCAGGACGCAATGAGCCGCAAATTCGGGTACCTTGAAAATTAAACAACGGCTCGGCAACAAAATTTTATCGAATTATACCCGCAAAAATCATACCGCGGAGACAGAATATATCTGTCTCCGCGGTTTTATATTTTTTATGCCGTTTCCCGAAGCTGTATTTCGCGGCTGACTTCAAGCCCGTCGTGCGTGAGGGTGAGGGCTATTCCGCCGCTGTCCGAAGTCGAATACGCCTTGCGCCCGAACGCCGACATTATGCCGACGAGCACATCGTCAGATATCTCGGCGAGGCAGTTCGTGATTATCATCGTCTCGGGGCGGAGCTTGTCCAGCGCTTCCTGCGGGACGGCGCGTTCGCCGTGGCAGGGGACTTTCAGCGCGTCAATGCGTCCGACGGCGTTAGCGAGTCTCGCGAGGTCGCCCGTGTCGTTTACCATGTCGCCCGCCAAAAGAATACGCCTGCCGTTCTGCTCGGCGAGTATGGCGAGCGAGTTGTCGTTTTCGCCGATGTTCTTGTGATATGAGTCGGGCTCGGTGTTGAAGAAACGCAGAGTCCAGCTGCCAAGCGCAAACGGCTCGTCCGGCACGCAGCCGATGACCGGAATGTTCATGCTCTGCGCCTTTTCGCTGAGCGATTTATACAGCGCATCGCCGTCGTGGAGACACTTGTCCCACTGCGCGAGGTTCGGGCTGATAAACGGCTTGAGATATATCTTGCCGATTGTTATATCCCCGTCGTCAAGGAGCGTCTCGAGTCCGCCGACATGACCGGAATGAAGATGGGTTATCGCGATAAAGTCAAGATTTATCTTCCCGCCGGCAGTTTCTTTGAGATAGCTCGCTGTGTGCTTCGCGTGCTCTGCGTCGCCGCAGTCAACGAGAGCGAATTTACTTTCGCTCTGGAGAAGAATGCAGTCCGAGCGCCCGGTGTTGAGAAAATGGATGCGCTCGCCCTCCGACGGGACAGAGATATCCTCATTCTGCGCGGGAACGGGCAGATTTTTTGCCGCCCTGATGACCTGCACTGTCGTTGGCTTGAATTTGTCTTTCTGAGTGAATTTTTTGATGAGTTCGGCAAGATCCTTTATTGCCATATCCTTCAGCCCTTTCGGGAATTTATTTTGTCCTGCGTAGCTCGACAAAGAACTGCTTCAAAAGCAGAGCACACTCGTCCTGCATGAAACCGCCCTCGACCTCGGGCGAGTGATTATACGGAAAAGAGAACAGGTTGTTTACCGACCCGCACGAGCCCGTCTTCGGGTCGTATGCCCCGAACACCACGCGCTTTATGCGCGAATTTATTATCGCCCCGGCGCACATCGGACACGGTTCAAGCGTCACGAACAGTTCGCACTCCCAGAGCCGCCAGCCGCCGAGTGTCTTGCACGCTCTGTCTATCGCTTCAATTTCGGCGTGAGCGAGGGCGTTTTTGTCCTTTTCGCGCCTGTTGCGCCCGACCGAAACTATCTCTCCGTTTCTTGTGACCACCGCGCCGACGGGCACTTCGCCGTCTGCCGCAGCCTCCCGTGCAAGCGCGATCGCCGCCTGCATAAGCTCTCTGTCAGTCATTCTTCCACTCCCCGGTTACGAAGGCCATGTGATAAAAGTATATGTCGTGTAGAGCAGATAGATGATAGAGATTATCATCGGGACATTTATAAAATACGCCGCCGTGCGTTCGCCGCGCGAAAGTGCGGTGCGCGGTTTTCTGAATTTCGTCTGGATATTCTTCTGGCGCGCCCTTCTCATGAAGAGAATCAGGCAGATTATGCCCGCCGCAAAGAACACCGCGACGCAGATATAATAGACGAGGTTGACCGTCTTTTCCGGCAGGAATTCATAGAGTATCGAGATAACGCCGGAGAACATATTGTTGCAGAAATGTATCATGACTCCCGTCCACATCGAGCCGGTGACTATAACAAAATAGCCGATGCCGATGCCGACGATGAACGCGAACGGAGCCTGGACGAGGTTGCCGTGCATCATGCCGAACAGGGCGGACGAGACAAGAATTGCGAACCAGTTGCCGAACTTGCGCGCGGGCATCATAACAACGCCGCGCAGCGCATATTCCTCAACGAGCGCAGGCACTACAGCGAGCTGGATAAGATACATCGCAATGCCCAGCGGCGTCGTCGGGGTGCGCGAATCGGGATATTCAAATGTTATGCCGGTCGTGCTCTCGACAAAGGTCGAGAGGAAGTTCGTCGCGTAGTTGCCTATCATGCAGATCATCAGACCTGCGGGCACAGCTAAAAGCATGAGGCGCGTGTCATAGGGCTTTCCGAAGTTCAGACACTGCTGACGCTTATCTTTGAGCAGCAGGCTCGACAGGAAGAACGGGACGAATATGCAGAAAATCGACATCAGTACGCCTATCGCATAGCCGCGGTCGGTCTCGTTCGCGTAGTCGTCATAGAGATTTAAAGCAAACAGCAGTCCCGCGCCGATGAACTGGAACAGGGCGAACAATAATATGCCCAGGCCGCTTATGTTGCCGAGCTTTCTTATCTGGCGCTTCTCGCGCTGCTTTATCTCAAGAGTCTGAGCGGGCCCCGGCTGATATCCGTACCCGTTGGGCGCTCCGTTATTATATTGAGAGTCGTATGCCATACTTTCACCGTTCCACTTAAAATTCTTATTAAATTATACCCTACCCCGCGGGATTTAACAATAGCATAAAAGCGAAGTTTAAAGAAAAAAGGAATATAGTTTAATTTCAGTTAACATTTAAAGGCGAAATGTAAGACGCTTCGGGGAATGGACAATGCTATAAGACGGCAGACCGCCGTTTGTGCCGTGGAATGAAATGTGAAAATCCCAATATGCCGCGGAATCTATCACGATTTTATTGATTCGCACCCTACAAATGCACGCCAATAAAATTGTGATAATTTCGCGGGCGGATGATATCTGCCCTACACGATTGTGCTGATTTATAAGCCGTTCATAGCCGGTATTTACACCTACAAATCCCAATCTGTCACTGCACTTCCACTTTAAACCCCGCATTACAAAAACCAAAGCCCACCCAATGGACAACCATCGGGCAGGCTTTCTATTAAATAAATAACTCCGAGAAATCATATCTCCTGCGTGTTCTCGTCGTTTTCGCTCTGCTCCTGCGGCAAAGCGGGACCGAATCTGTCCGCCTTAGGCAGGCTCCATCTGAAGTGGGCGGCGAGCAGGCGGACAACGAACACTATTGCCGCGCCCGCGATGACCGCCGCGGTGCTGTTGAGGCGCCAGATGATAACGCAGGCGACCGCGCCGGCTATCGACGCGCAGGCGTAGATGTGCTTTACGAATATGTACGGCTTCTCCCCGGCGAGAACATCACGCAGCACTCCGCCGCCGACTCCGGTTATGACTCCGACGAATACTACAAGAAACGCGCCGCGTCCGGTCGAGACGCTGTAAGCGGTCTGTATACCGACGACTGTGAACACTCCGAGCCCGAGCGAGTCGAGAATCAGCAGGACGAAGTCGTGGACGTGCTGATTACTCGTGAGCAGTCTGCGGACTGCCGGCAGAAAAGTTATTATCGCCGTGACCGTCGCGACTATCGCATATACCGGGTGGCCGAATGTACCGGGCGGCGTTATGCCGAGAATAAGATCACGCGTGACTCCGCCGCCGATAGCCGTCACGACGCCCAAAATCATGACGCCGAAAATATCCATGTTTTTCTTCAGCCCCGTCATCGCGCCCGAAACGGAAAACGCAACAGTGCCGATAATTTCAAAAGCAAAAATGAGAATGTCCATAAACCCCTCCGAAAACAAAAAGAGTACACCATCAGAAAAATGGTGTACTCTGTCTTTTTACCTGAAAGATTCTCCGCTTCGCGGATTGCTTCGTCGGTGCAAATGCCTTTCCAGAGGACCGTCCCGGTTCGGTTCTTTTACCTGAGAGTTTCGCCCCTTCGGTGGCCGGAAATCCGGCTCTCTCCCAAACCCGTCAATCGGATACCCGATTATTTTATAGCGCATAGCGGCACTTGTCAAGGGGAAAAATAAAGGTTATTCCTCCATCTGCTTGCCGAGGAAAGAAGCCGCGACCTGAACGAGCTTTATCTCCGTCTGCGTCGGCACGGATGCCTCGTCCGCCGTGAGCAGAACCACCGCGCCGGATACATCGCCCGCGCCGATTATCGGAAACGCCGCCGCCGCGTCGCGCTCAACGCCCTCTATCGGATGAAACCGCTCGCCGCCCTCCTCGCAGATAAACGGACTGCGGTTCTCCATGATGTTTTCGAGCGCCTGCGTTATCCTGCGCTCGACCGTCTCTTTCTTCGGCACGCCCGCGCAGGAAATGACCCTGTCGCGGTCGGTTATCACGACCGGAAGCCCCGTGTTCTTGTGCAGAACCTCGGCGTACTGCGCCGTCAGCGATGACAGCTCGCCGACCTGCGAATATTTTTTGAAAATAACTTCGCCGTCCGCGTCTGTGTATATTTCGAGCGGGTCGCCCTCGCGGATGCGCATCGTGCGGCGAATTTCCTTGGGGATAACGACCCTGCCGAGATCGTCTGCTTGTGTCAAGTGGAATCCAAAAATTTTTAAAAACCCTTATATATCAAGGGTTTCCGGACTTTCCGCAAAAACAACCCTTGTGTTATTATAACACAAAAACAGCATAAAAGCCAGCAAAAAGCCGGCTTTTACATGGTCATGAAAGTTGAAAGGCAACATCAAACTTCCATTCAATTTTCAGATTTTCGTTGTCAAAAACAATGACGCGGTCTATATCGTCGTACATTCTTTCCCGGAGTTTATCGTCCGGCTCATCTGCTGCAGCGGCGATACTTTTGATCGCATTCATTGCCGTGTTGCTTTCTTCCTGCTTTTGCAGCAGGCCTTCAATTTCATCCTCGATTCGTGATAACTCCGTCTGGAGTCTGTCCCTATCTTCTGAAAGAGCGCCTTTCTTTTCGAGAAAGACATTCCGGGATATTTCATCGGAACGGAATTGCTCATACAGCGAGGCAACCTTACTGCCGATCCCTCCGAGCTGAATGCGGAGGGATTTTTGCTGCGCCCGAAGAGGAGCAAGCTTATCCGGCTGCTTTTCATTTACTGTCCTGCGATATTCTTCGCTGACGATTTGCAGCTGGCGTTTGTATGTGGTGAAAACAACATCCTCTATATTTGTCCGGCTCCAATGAATGCCTGCACACGGAGCGTCCCTTATATATAACGGCGTAGCGCAGGAGTAATATTCGTCCAAGCCAAAGGTCTTGCGAAGTCTGCGGCCGCAGTGCCCGCAATAGTAAACACGGTCACGGCGGTCGGTTCTGACAACATCGTACTTTTTCACCTTCCGCAGGGTATCATTCGCTGCGTAGTATTCATCGTGTGTTACGATGGGTTCGTGCATGCCCTCATTTATCACATAATCCTCCGGCGCATACCGTTTTTGCACTTTGGCCCGAATGGTTTCATTTCCGCATTTGAAAGACACCATAGCTCCGGTATACTTATAATCCCGTATGATTCGGATCACCGCCTGATGACTCCACATCGCATCGTTGCTAATCCCTTGCCGTGAGAGCTTTTTGTGCTGCATCGGCGTCGGAATATGCTTTTCGTTAAGGATACGGGCAATTTCCGTGGATTTCTTTCGCTCAATAGCCCACAGGAAAATATCTCGCACAGTGGGTGCAGTTTCGGGATCCGGCACCATATGGTGCTTTTGCCCTTTGATCTTTGTGTATCCATATGGGCAATGGCTGACATACCGGCCGCTTCTCATCAGCATGTGCTGTGATGTTTTTACCTTTTTTGAGATGTCAACGCTGTACATCTCATACATAAAGTTTCGGAAGGCAACATCAATGCCGCCGGTTGTCCCGATAAACTGATCGCTGTCGTAATGGTTATTGACCGCAATAAACCGGATGCCGAGATATGGAAAGATGTGCTCAAGGTAATCGCCGGCTTCAATATAGTTTCGCGCAAATCGGGAAAGGTCTTTCACGACGATGCAGGAAACATCACCGGAGCGCACCATCGCCATCATCCGCTTAAAACCGGGACGGTCGAAATTCGTCCCGGAATATCCGTCATCGACGAACTCGACCGTCTTCATGGAAGCAAGCTCAGGCTGCCCTTGGATAAACTGAGCGATGATGCCGCGCTGGGCCGTAATACTATTGCTCTCATCATTCGCGCCGGTGTCCTCAAGCGATAGCCTGAGATACACGGCAAGCTGTTTTTTCGGCATTTAGGCAACCTCCTTTCTGATTCGCTCGCACTCCTTGAACATTTCCTCAAACTCAGGCATGTACTTAAACCGAATATCCAAAGAGCCGTCGGTATTCACTCGGATCTCATCAACCATTGCCTCGACCATTTCTTCGGTTACCGTTTTCGTCTTATAATAGCGTGAAATGAGCCGATTCCATTTTCGGGCGCCTGTTTCAGTCACCTTGGTTTTTGTCTTAATTGCCTGAAGCTCCTGCAATTCGCTTTCATATGCGGCGATTTCCTTTTGATAGACATCTCTGGCAAGCAAATATTCCTGCTGCGTCAGTATGCCGTCCTTGAAGTCGATATACAACCGGGAAAACAGCTTTTTCTTTTGGTCCAGCTTATCCTGCAGTTCTTTGACACGATTTGCCGGCACACTATGCTTTGCTTTTTCTTTCTCCAAAGCGATCAAGCCGAGCAGCGTTTTTTGTGTGTCAAGGAATAGGTCCATCTGCTTTCGTATAACGCTCAACACGATTTTATCAAGGTCATCGGCGCGGATGCTCTTTTTTGAGCATGCCGTGTCTCCAAGCTCGATGTTTGTCGGGCATTTATAATTGTAGTAGTCTGTGACCACGCCGTCCTTTTTCGGGCGGGAATAACTGCGAACATATTTCATAACACGCCCGCAGTCGGCACACCTCAAAACTGAACCGTATGGATTGGGACGCTTGGGCAGATGCGCATAGCGTCCGAAGGATTTCGTCGCATTGCTTGAGACCTTTTTGTTGATCTCCTGCACCGTATTCCACAGCTCCATGCTGATAATCGGCTCGTGTGTACCTTCAACCACATCCCAGTCCGCCTCTTTTGTCCAATGGTATTTTTCGCCCTTATACAGGCACTGCGAGCTGCGTCCTTGCGCCAAATTCCCGATATAGACCACATTGACAAGCAGGTCTTTCAGAACATGGCGATTCCAGGGCAGTTCACTCCCTTTCTTATTATTATTTGTTATAATGCCGCGCTCATAGCGTAGCCGCCCAGGGGAGGGATAGCCTTTTTCGTTGAGAATGCGGCATATAGTGTCAAATCCGATCCCTTTCGCTCTGAGTTCAAAGATCTCGACTACGATCGGAGCGATCTCATGATCGATCACCAATCGGCTCCGATTATTTTCATCCTTCAGATAGCCGTATGGAGCATAATTGCCGATGTAATCACCGCGCAGCCGCTTATTCTTCATTGTCGAGCAGATCTTTTTGGATATGTCCTTTGCGTACATATCATTGATCAGATTTTTAAGAGTGGCGGCGAGCTTTTCACCGGCATTGGCAGAGCTGCTGTCATAATCGTCGCTGACGGAAATAAAGCGTATGCCGAGGAAAGGAAAGATGCGTTCCAGATATTCACCGGTCTCCACATAGTTTCTGCCAAGGCGGGAAAAGTCCTTCACAAGGATGCAATTGATCCGTCCTTTCCGCACATCCTCGATCATTCGATGAAACGCGGGGCGCTCAAAATCGGTACCCGTGTAGCCGTTATCGGCATATACCTCTTTCAGTTCGAGATATGGCCGCTCGGCAAGATAGTTTCTCAGGAGCAGTTCCTGGTTTTCAATCGAATCCGCATCGGCCTTGCCGTTGTCCTCAACAGACAAACGGACATAAAGCGCGGTACGAAACACGGCCTGCCTTTGGCCTTTCGGAAGACCTTCGGAAACGCCGTTTTTCCGTGATACTCTGGCCACTATCCCACCTCCCTTATCGGCATAGCCAACACTTTTTTGTCTGTGGTTTGCTCTGAAATAAACCGCAATATTTCCTCGATCTGATTCCGATGGCGGAACACGATCTCAATATTGGAGTCCTCAAAAATATTGATGCGTTCTATCAGATGAATGACCATTGGCCGCGTGAGCTCGGTCACATTTTCATACTGACGGAACTGTTCGATCCAGGACTGCTGCTTTGAAACGCCGTCGAGGATTTCCCGTTTCTCTTTGTTCAGCTTTTCGATGGCGGCAGTTGCTTCGGCGATTCTTTCTGCAAGCTCTTTTTTCAGAGACTCATATTCGGACCTGTCCAGCAAGCCTGCCCGCAGATCCTCATAAATTCCGAGGCGCAGCGTGTTGTTTTTCCGAACGACTTCTTCCTGTATTTCGATGCTTGCGTCAAGCTGCTTCAGTTTGTGCTTTTCCCATGACAGATTTTCAAATTGCCTGAGCGCCTTATCCACATCCAGCAGCAGGTCGATTTGGTGCCGGACCGTCTGATAAATTACCTGACCCAAAATATCTTCTCTTATGGAATGCCTGCTGCACACCGTTTTGTCGTGCTTATTGGCATTGCAGACATAATACACATAACGCCTACCTGCGTAGGACACCGTCTTTCTGACAGCCGCAGCGCCGCAGTCGCCGCAATAAATGCGGCCGGCATATACCGGTACTGTTACATCACCCGCACGGCAATGGGTATCATCCCTCAGCAGCTCCTGAACAAGCTCAAAATCACGCACAGAAATAATAGCCTCATGTGTACCTTCCACGCGAAGCCACTCACTTTCAGCTTTTGTAACCACTGTCTTGGTCTTATAATTCGGCGTAGTTCGTTTGCCTTGGATCATTACACCAAGATAGATTTCATTTTTCAGAATACGCCTTACGGAAACATGGCTCCATACGGCTTTTGAAGATGTCTGAAAGCTTGTTTTGTAATTGCTTCCGCTCAGTTTCTTATATTCTGCAGGTGAGGGGATACCAAGTTCGTTCAGACGTACTGCGATATTCTGCGGGCTCAGCCCTTCGATTTTCCACCGGAAAATGTCCCTTACAACATCTGCGGCAAATTGATCAACAACCAACTTACTCTTATCATTGCTGTCTTTGACATATCCGTAAGCCACAAATGCTCCGGCATACTCTCCGTTTTGCTTTTTTGCCGTAAGGTTTGTGCGGATCTTGGTGGATATATCCCGGATATAAAAATCATAAACGAAGCTGTTGATCGTAAAGGCAAGATCATCCGAGGAGGTTGCCGAAAGCGAATCATAGCCCTCGTTTATGGTGATAAACCGAACGCCGAGTTTGGGGAAAATCTTTTCTTTGTATTTTCCCACATCAATATAATCTCTGCCGAAACGGGACTGATCCTTTACGACTACGCAATTGACCTTTCCCGCCTCAATGTCCTTCATCATTCGCTGAAATTCAGCACGGTCAAAGTTGGAACCGCTTTTTCCGTCATCCTTGTACTCGTCATACAGTTCGAGCTCCGGATGCGATTTCATAAAGTCATATATCAGCTTTCTCTGGTTGCTGATACTGTTGCTTTCGCTTTTGGCTCCCGAAGAGCACGAAAGGTCGTCATCCTCCTTCGATAAACGAAGATAGATGGCAACCTTGAATGTTTGATCTATAATCTTATTCATAGCGCCACTCCTATCTGCATTATTCGAGTACGAATAAACAGCCGGAGTTATCGCTGATTTTGTCCGTATTTGATTATAGCACAGACAACCGAGAAAATCCAGCTGTTACACTTAAATTCTGCATGGTAACTATTTCCATTACATTGAAGCAATCATGGAGGTAAAGCTGTCGGTAAGGGATTTGTCCTTGTCTGCGTATGATACCCGGACAACGACATCTCCGACCTTAAAGCAATACGGATCCTTGATCTGTTCAACATAAGACCTTACGCGCTCTTCCAGCGGCAGGCTTTTATCTATCACGACATCTCTGATATCCACCAGCTCAGATAAGTTCTTTTCAGACTGTTCCATAAATCATTACACCTCCATGTGTTCGTCTTTACAACTTGTATTTTTGCCATAATTTACTTGGTATATTCAAAAACAAAATGCTCATTGCCTCCGCCTGTAGCGAACAGGTCCACAGAAATTTCATCTCCCCGCCTTCATTGTGGCCGGGCCGCGAGTTACGGGAGTACCATTGTGCCCGGCCGGATCATCGCGGTATACGGGAGCCACCCGTATATCAGTGCTCCTGGTTCTGTTCGCCACACAGACGGATAGCCGCTTCCCGGTTCGGGGATGTAGAGGATAAGCTGTTCAATTTTCAAGGTACAAGTAAGCACGGGGGTGCCTTACACAAGTAAATACGGACAGTTTTTTCGTTCCATACACTCGCCGACAAAAAAATTCAAAAAATGCCGGCTTCAGATATCCCGAAACCGGCATTCGCCTCAAATCTTAAATTTTGAGATGTTAAGCGCAATATGTATGAGAATGTACTGCTTCAGATCCTCATCCAAGCGGCCATACAAATAGGAATTATGCTCGATCATCGGCATATACAATTCCAGTATGGACTCTAAATCCCGATGATTTCCCAAAACGGCCCCTTGCAGAACCTTTTTGAACTCAGATGCGTTCATTCATCATCACCGCCTTCCATCAGACGGGAGCGTAGCTTTTTCAGTGCAATGCACCTTTGATTTCTAACATACTGCAACGAGCAGTTGAGCCTTTTGGCTGTTTCTGTTTCGCTCAGGTCTGCCAGAAACAGCAGTTCCATTACCTGCCGACGCTTTAATGGCAGCTCCATAAAAGCCTTTGTCAGCCGTTCCTCTTCAAAATCATACGGGGTCTGCATTCTTGTGCTGCTCGGCCATAACTCGCGTTGTGCCAGATCAATAAGCTCCTTCTCCGGTATATCCTCGTAGGATATGGTTTCCGGATGATTTTCATATTTCCGCAGGTAATCGATTTTCGCACGCTTAATTACTGTCTCAAGCCATCGCGTAAACTTTGCCCGTAGCTCATCCCGTTCGGGATATTCCTGTCTGTGGTCCATTTTCATGCCTCCTTGGGGCATGCCACCACAGCAGGGAGAAGCCGTACCGTTTCACGGCACGGTTTTCAGCGATATACGCAACATGCCATGATGGCATGCTGTGAATAAAATAGTGGTTGGTCGTTACGATGATTATCACAGCGATCAGAACATCGGATTCACCTCCTTCCAAAGGTTATAATAAAAAACGACCATACCACACCTCTGTGTGATACAGTCGCTTCATGCGTGAATATAAAACCGATGCCAACGGCTCGGCTATATGTATACTGATATTAAAACAGTTATGCTTCTTCCTTCTGTTAGGGTCTGTTCCTCGTCATATGCACTCTCACTTATCCCTATGATTTACTGAACTTTTCAAGTGAATCCAAATAGGTGTTAAACCCTTCACACGCCAGTATCCGTTTTGATACTGGGTATTTTTCAATTCGTTCGGCAATCTCCTTCAGATAGATTTCTTCAGGGTGGGAAAACTCATGAGCCAATAACTGATCCGTAGTCGCATTCAAAGCATTTGCAATACGAACTGTCATATCAAGGCTCGGCTTTACCCGACCGTTTTCGATCTGACCAATGTGGCTCGATGAGCATCCGCACTTTTCAGCAAGATCCTCCTGCCGGAATCCCTGCGTAACACGGAGCCGCCGAATGTTTTGTCCTAAAGTCTTGTAGTCCACTGCACATATCTCCTTAAACATATTTTAGTGGACTCCGCGGCGAAAGTGAAGAGCGCATAAATTGTATACTCGCACCATAAGTGTGATATTCGGATTTTTCCTTTGTTTTATCCCACCCTTAAAGCAAATAAGTCTGCCTGTAGTACCAGCAGACTCATTTGCGCTTAATTGAACATGTCCAAATTGTCGAGCATTTTGGTTATATCTTCTTCCAAAGCCTCGGAAGGTCCACTCATTGAAGTATCCGCTATAGTATGAAGTTCAGATAACTTCTCCTCAACGATGCTCCGTATCAACCGTTCCATTTGATTGCGGTCGAAGGCAGGAGCAACCTTAACCTCTATTCTACTATAACCGGACTGTAGCTCCGGATGAGCATTGATATAATCACTCAATGCCGAAACAATGATCATGCTTTTTCTGTTGCCCAGTTTTTCCAGCAGCTCACCGACGCGAATCTGATCTTCGCTGTCGGCGCCGAACTGCAGCGTAAATCTATATTTTCCGTCTTTTTTCACCGCCTATCACACCGTCCTTTATGCAGGACGATGGGACAGCTGCACTCTGCCGAGCATTTCGTATCCAAGCGCATTGGCATTGGGAGACTCCACGAAGTCCGCCTTTGCGACCAGCGGAGAAGCCTCCAGAAACGGCCGGAGAAGCAGACTTCCGCCGCCGATGAAAACCGCCGGATTGGAACGCAGATCGACCTGCAGCTCGCGCAGCTGATTGAGAATGTCCTGGGCATGAAGCTTGGTTGCGCCGCAGATCGTTTGCTTAACATCGTCCGGCAAAATCGTATCGTGTCCGGAAAGGACTGCGCTGATATGCTCGTCCTCGATGCGCATATCGTGAAGCGCACCGACTTTTCGGATGATCTCGTTGTTCATGGTGATAATACCGGTTTCAAGCGAACGGCAGAACTGCAGATCAGGCTTGCCGTTTTTCAGGAGCAACACATCCGTCGTGTAGCCGCCGATGTCGACAACGAACACCCGAAGCATATTGACTACCATGCTGCTTTTCGGAACAACGGCCGCATATGCCTGCGGGAACACCATGACCTTATCGATCATAATGCTGTACGGCTTATCCTTATAAACAAATTTGATAATGCCGTCCCGTTTGAAATACCGGGTGAATTTGTCCTTGAGTACACCGTAATGCTCCGGCGGCAAGCCCACTGCCAATTGGATCTGTTCAACGGGGCTGTACCGACCGGTATCCTCAAGCTCTTTTGCAATGGCGAACAGTGTCAGAACAAAATAACGGTCGTCCTGCGTTTTATCCCGCATGTAACTCAGACGCTTTCCGCTGGTTGTCCAGTACCGTCCGTCGTATTCCAGGATTTCATCCGACATAGGCGGCTTGACGGTGTGCTCGGATAGACCGGAAACAAAGGAATGGTGCGGTGTTTTGATGGCTAATCCAAATATTTTGATTACAAATCTTATGCAAAGGAATATATAATCCTGACATTTACTAAAAAGCCTTGTGTTTCAATGACTTTTTGAAAAGATGTCAGGATTATTATTTACCTAAGACCGCAGAGTTTCGCCATCATTGCATCTGCGTCAGCATCCCATATTGGATCCTCATCAAGAGCTGCCATTGGCATTTTTGCAATGGCTCTGCGCATCATTTCAACAGAAGGCGTAGCATAGATCCGCGTTGTTTCCAACTGCGCGTGTCCCAGAAATCGAGAAATAATAGATAAATCCACACCATCACGATATAGGCCAGTTGCACGGGTTCTGCGAAGCATATGAGGATGTACACGTTCCGGTATATCGGGATAGGTTTCACGTACCTGCGCCGCATACTTTTTGAGAAGGCGTTCAACATTTGCTTCAGACATCTTTCCTGTTTTTCCTCTAATAGTAGTATAAAACAAAAGGTCTGTTGCCTCTGTGTCCTTCGTATGAAACACAGACAAGTACTGCCTCAAATGTGTGCTGGTACGTTCTGTCAAGCCAATTACTCGCTCTTTTTGCCCCTTGCCGACCACACGAATACATGGAGACCCGGTTGAAAGGAACAGGTCTGCTTTGCGGAGGCTTAGTATCTCGTCTAATCTAGCCGCACTGTCATATAAAAGAATCAATATTGTTCTATCTCGCATCCCTATTCTTGTATTGGGTGGTGCATCTAAGAGAAGCGTTATGGCCTGCTCATCAAGAATGGGCTTTTCCTTTTTGGGATTCCGGCAGGACTTCACACGCCCGACAGAGATTGCAACTGACTGCAAGGCCATATCCTTTTCTGCAGCAAACCACAGATAGCTTTTAATTGCCGCAAGCCTTTGGTTGCGAGTGCCAGGCTTGTTGCCAACTGCAGATAAATGTTCCATAAATCCCATGACTAAATCTCTGGTGCAATCAGCAAAGCCAAATGAATCCACTCGCATATGGAGTTCGTCTCTCAAATAACGCCGAAAGACTGTGAGTGCGTCTCTATACGATTCAATGGTTGCCGGGCTGCGCAACATTTGAATGCGCATGTACACTTCGAGAAATTCGTATGTCAGCGAAAAGAATAGCTTTTTCTCAGATTTCTTCATAATCTGTTACCTCCGGAATTACCTTGTTAGACAGCACATCCTGGTTTCGGATAATATCCGTAGCAGCGGCCGCCAAATGATAATAGTAATGTGTTTCGTCTATTGTTTTGTGTCCTAGATATCTGCTTAGATACGGCATCATATTTTCCATATCATAGCCTCCCTGAATCCAACTGTTTATCCGGTTTACAACAAAGGTGTGCCGCAGGGAATGGATAGACGGTGTGTGCTCTGGATTGTCGCTATACGGGGTTTGAGCCCAAAAGAATTGAAACCTTCGACACATATTGGTTTTTCCAATGGGCTTCTCAATATCTCTTGCAGGAAAGAACCATTGTCGCTGTGGAAGGCCTTGTTTAACAAACGAATTATAATTCCTGCACATTTTCAGTAGATCTGAATGCATCATAATCACTCAGTCCTTATGTCCTTTTGCATTGCGGACGAAAATCTTACCGCTATCCAGATCAACATCCTCCGTTTTCAACCGGCATACTTCCTGTAGACGCATTCCGCAGCAATAATAAAGCCGAAACATAATGCTATATCCAGCTGCCATTCTTTCGTAGGAACGATAGTCTGGGCAAAAACTATCTACCTGCGTAAAAAATGCAGATAATTCTGCTTCTGACAAAATATAAGGCTGTTGCTGAAAATGGGATGGATGACGCTGTGGGGTATAAGCTTCAATGCCTATTGAGCGCATATATTTTGCAAATTGGCCAAAGCAGTACAGGCATCTGCTACTTGTTGTTGCTACCCAATCGTATACTAATTCGCAGGTTAATTTCGGTTCCTGAATTCCTATTTCCGTACAGTAACGGTCAAATCGGTACAGTATCCTTTCCCCATGCTTGTAATCATATCCATCTGCACGCTTTTGGGTAATGAATGCGTCAATGAAAGGCGCAAATACACTGGATAACACTATTGGATCTGACGTTCCAGATCTGTGCTCCATAGGCGGAACATAGGTATCCTTTCCTTGCGTAGCCAAGAACTGCCCCAAATGTCGCACATAGGTTAGCATTTGGCTCTTTTGTCTGTGTTTCCGGTACTCGTTGTGCTGTTTCCAACGCATTACCAAATCTTCCGTCAGCACTGTGCCTTCATACTCTGTATTGCGGCAAAACTGGTCAAACTGGCCAAGCAAGACTTCGCCATGCTTATATACTGCTCCACACTCTCTTTTAAACAGAATGAGGTCCCGTATAACTGGTGCAAGGGCGCTGCTGAATTGTTCCATACTCATAACCCATACCTCCCGGAATATTCAATGTGTTCACAGCCTATGGCGCATTTTGACAGATTCTCATCGTCTGTGGACAAATAGGAGCCTATATTTTCTATTCCTGCATGCCCAAGTGTTGAAGCGATAATTGGGAGAGTATTCCCTGAGCGCAGCATATGTGAAGCAAATGTTCTGCGCGTAATATGAAATCCTATTTCCTTTTCGTTTCTTGAGCGACGGAAAATGTGGTTCATGGCATTTCTGGCAGATCCGCTAGACTTTAATGGTCTATATGGTTCCTTGTTGCTGATAAAAACAGTATCATCTTGGACTATTGGTCGCCCTTCCGTAATATAGCGATAAAGACTGTTGCCAACATCCACAGGCAAAGGTAACTCGATATATACGCCGGTCTTTTGCTGTGTAAAGGATATTGTTTGCTTACGCCAGGAAATATCTGTCAGTTTTAGCTTGCGGATATCGACGCTGCGCATACCCATTTTGAGGCCAAGCATAATCATCGCTGTATCCCGTAGCTGGATGGGCGACGAGGCATTACTTCGATATGCATCAATTGCAGAAAGTTGTTCTTCCGTTAGAATTTTCACAACAGTAGTACAGGGAGCATGTCGGCAGGATAGCGCTAGCGGAAGATCTATTGGTACCATGTTGTGGTCCGCAAGATATTCGAAAAAGATTCTGAGTTGTGAAGTGTATAAATTACGCGCTCTAGCTGTTGAATGCTCCGATGTGACATGCCAGTCTTTGAGAGTTGTTGCTGTTACAGCATCCAAGCTTTGAATGTTATGGCTGTTCATATAGGTAAAGAAGCTGAAAATTGCCGAGTGTATTGTCCTTTCGGTTGTCGGCGCACAGCTGGCGCTCCTTTTCCTGAAGACCATATATTCGTCATACAAGACTTCCTGCCAGTCTAAGACAATGTATTTGTTGACCATAAACACCACCCCCAGACCACAAAAATACGCCGCAATATGAAAATTAGGCGCAAAAACAATGAAATCATCATAAAACCTCCTTTGGTATTGATGACTCCATTATAGTTCACTGTGGTTGTTGCGAAAATATAATCCTTACAATTGTGCCTGGGAAGCGCTACTGTGCTGTTCCTTTTAGAAATCCTCAGGATTAAATATTCCTTTGTATAAGATGGCATAGTTGCCATGGTCAATTGCAATCAACATATAAGGTTCCTCCTATATTTCAGCTTTGGATTTTCATTATCATTACACGGTTCAGTATGCGTATTTACAACGTGAATACGCATTGCAAAGTGAAATGAGCATGAAAAAAGGACAAAGTCAAAGGCCAATTTCTCATAAGGATGTTTTTTATGCGTCTATCTGAATCTGCCGATTGAGAGTACAAACAAAACACGCAGAACTCATTCCTGAATTCTGCGTGTTTTGTGTTTGGGCTGTTTTAAGGGTGCCGTCCTCAAAAACAGGTGGTCAAAAGAGCGGCGGTCCAAAAACCGATGAGGCTTGCGATCATGAAAGCTCTTTTCCGTCCGTGGAAATGGTGACGATCTGCCACGGGATAAATTTTTCGCTGTTTTTCAGAGCGGTTATTGCCGCCTGCGCAAGTCCTCCGCAGCAGGGGACCTCCATACGCACGACGGTGACGCTTTTTATATCGTTCTCACGGATGATCTCGGTCAGCTTATCGGCATAATCCACGCCGTCCAGCTTAGGACACCCGACAAGCGTAATGTGACCTTTGATAAAACGCTCATGAAAAGCCGCATACGCATATGCCGTGCAGTCTGCGGCGATGAGCAGCTTAGCACCGTTAAAGTACGGCGCGTTCACGGGAACAAGCTTTATCTGCACCGGCCATTGGGAAAGACGGCTGACCTGTCCTGCTGGCATCGCCACGACGTTTTCGCTTTCGTTATGCTCGATTCTTCTTGACTTTGTTCCCGGACAGCCGCACGGCAGAGTCATCCCTTCGTTCCTCATCTTTTCCTGTATCATTTTCTGCTTGTTTGCCGTGACCGCGACTTCATCATAGGCGGCGGCTTCGCGCTCCACAAAGGTGATCGCGCCCGTGGGACATGCGGGCAGACAGTCGCCCAGACCGTCGCAGTAATCATCCCGCATCAGCTGCGCTTTTCCGTCCACCATGGCGATCGCTCCCT
>ERZ834722.759-NODE-759-length-34158-cov-6.079407_pt1 | contig 34158 bp, 34 predicted proteins | sample MGYA00519576_ERZ834722 | MGnify/ENA primary metagenome ERZ834722 (study PRJEB31850, sample SAMEA3708759) | human gut metagenome | biome: human gut; feature: human-associated habitat; material: faeces | place: China | collected 2014 ...
CCTGCCTATCCAAGATTTTGGGTATTCTCCGACTGCACATTTCTTGACAATTCCAATCGTATTTTGACCTTAGTGTCAACATATTCTAGTATAACACCAAATCTACGCTGGTCTCCAGAGCAGATTGCTGGGCGAGCCAAACGTGATAAAAAAACGTTCTGTATTTCATTTCCGACAATTTACCGTGCAATTATTCAGGCATTTTACCGCCGCAGCTGAAGAAGATCATGCGTTTCAAATGAAAGCATAAAAAATGCAAAGGAAAAGACAATCGTGGAAAAATCCCCAATACTACGCCCATTAGCGAGCGTCCAGCCGGTGCTGAGAATTATGGGCACTGGGAAAGTGATACCGTTCTTGGTATGCGGAAAACAGGCTGTTTTAGCACATATGTAGAACGCAAATCGGGATATCTTGTTGCATTCCGAATAGATGACAGACAGGACAATGCTTTCAATCACGCTACGATCAAAGCTTTTTCTTCCATTCCGGAGAAGCTGAAAAAGAGTTTTACTGTCGATAACGGGAAAGAATTTGCAGCACATAAAGCTTTGACTCAGGCTACAGGCATGAAAGTGTTTTTCTGCGATCCTTATTCTCCATGGCAGCGTGGCACAAATGAAAATACCAATGGCTTGCTTCGTCAGTTCTTTCCGAAAGGTACTTCATTTGCTGATGTTTCTGATGATGATTTACAGCGTGTTGTTAATCTCATCAACAATCGCCCCCGCAAACGTCTCAATTTCCTGACTCCCTTCGAGGTGCTTCAAAAATTTTTTCTCTGATTGTGTTGCACTTGACTTGACAATCTATTGAGCAATGATTTTTGACGGAATCATAGTTTACTTTGATGAAAGGTATGAATGCTGCTGATCTTGCCAAATGCAGAGTAAGCGAATTGTATTTATCGTAGATGAGTGCCACCGCTCAACATTTTGTGATATGCTCGTTACAATAAAGCAGACTTTCCCCAATGCTGTATTCTTCGAATTTACAGGCACTCCTATTCATGATGAAAATCAGAAATACATGAATACGACAACAACTGTATTTGGCAACGAGTTTCATCGCTACAGCATTGCCGACGGTATTCGTGATGGAAATGTTCTCGGATTTGATCCATACATGACCGCAACATATACGGATAAGGATCTTCGCAGAGCTGTGGCGCTTGAAAAAGCAAGGCTGAAAATGAAGCAGAAGCGCTCTCCGATGATAAAAAACGCGAAGTGTATAATAAGTACATGAACGATGTACCGATAGCAGGATATAAAGATGAGAACAATGAGTATCACAAGGGCATTGAGAATTATATCTCGAATTCACAGTATACCGAAAGAGAACAAGGAAAGAAACATCGTAAAGAGGTTGTTAAGAATATAACCAACTGGATCGCATTGAGCCAAAATAGCAAATTCCATGCGATTTTTGCCACAAGCAGTATTCCGGAGGCAGTGAAGTATTATCGCCTATTTAAGAAAATATGTCCTGAGAGCCGTGTGGCTGCACTATTTGAGCCAACTATTGACAATAATGGCAGTCATGCTCATGAAAAAGAAGATGGCATTATAGAAATGCTCGAAGACTATAATGAGCGCTACGGGCAGGATTTTTCAATCCTACATACGCTAAGTATAAGAAAGATGTTGCTGATCGTATTGCATATTTATGGTTCGCACAGCCATGCACATCGAAAATATAGCCGATACTGTGGTCTGTTTCGCCAAGGTCACGGATTATTTTATTAAGACGTATCTCATATAAATACTGCATTTTGTCAAAAATCTTAAATCCGCAATATTGCATTATCACAGCTTTTATGATATACTCAGATAAGAATCACCCGCGCAAAGTGCAGGAGGCGTTACAATGAGCAAAGTATTTATAGTTGAGGACGATGAAATAATAGCAAAAATGGTTGCCGAACATCTGAAAAGCTGGAAAATGGAAGTCCGCTGTGCAAACGGACTAAAAAATGTTACAGAGGAGATCAAGGAATTTTCTCCGGATATTGTCTTAATGGACATCAATCTCCCCTATTACAATGGATTCTACTGGTGTGCGGAAATAAGAAAATTTTCCAAAATCCCGATAGTTTTTCTGTCATCGGCAGATGACAACATGAACATTGTCATGGCAATGAACATGGGCGGCGATGATTTCATAGCCAAGCCGTTTGATCTCGCAGTTCTCTCGGCAAAGCTTCAGGCGGTGCTTCGGCGCAGCTACGGCATGGAGCTGAAATCTCACACACTCGACTTTGACGGAATAAGCCTCGATCTTGACGATACAACGGCGAGCTATAAAGGTGAAAAGATCGAGCTTACCAAAAACGAGTTCATTATACTGAAAACGCTTTTTGAAAAAATCGGTAAAGTAGTAAGCCGTGACGAACTCATGGAAAAGCTATGGGGAAACGACGAATTCGTTGACGACAACACTCTTACGGTCAATATTGCGAGGGTAAGGAAAAAATTTGAGCAAGTAGGAGCAGACGGTCTCATCAGGACAAAGAGAGGGCTTGGTTACATTGTCGGACAGGAATAATAACAAAACTAACGAATTAAAGGGATTTTTCAGCACAAGCTATCCGATGATCCTGTCGGCAGCCACAAAAACAGCAATAGTTTTTGTACTCTCCTCACTCTATCTGAAAGACGCAGAATTTACATTTTATATTGTTTCGTTCATACTTATTATTGAAGTCGTAACATTGTTTTTTCACTACAGCAACTTTAAAAAGCAGCAAAAGCAGACAGCTCAATTGCAGCGCGAACTTGAAAACAATAAGATCTCGTGGGAAAGTCAGCGCGATAAAGAGGACTTCTTTGCTATGTGGGCGCACCAGATAAAGACTCCTATCGCAGCGCTGAAACTCCTTTTGCAGTCGGATAAACAGGACGTTACCGCCTGCAAGGGCGAGGTTTTCAAGATAGAGCGCTACGTTGAAATGGCTCTGGGATTTCTTAGGTTTGAGGAAATGGGAAACGACCTTGAACTTCTAAGCTACGAACTTGAACCCATAGTAAAACAATCGGTTAAAAAATTCGCTCCGATGTTCATTTCAAAACATCTTTCCGTAAATCTGAAAGACCTGAACGTAAAGATACTCACGGACGAAAAATGGCTTTCGTTCGTGATAGAGCAGTTGCTTTCAAATGCGGTAAAGTACACATCTTCCGGCGGTATAACTATCAGAACCTGTACAGAAAACGAACAGCTTTTCATAATTATAGAGGACACGGGAATAGGTATACGCAGTGAAGACCTTCCGCGGCTGTTTGAAAAAGGATTCACTGGTTACAACGGAAGAATGGACAAAAAGGCGAGCGGTCTCGGACTTTATCTATGCAAGAGCATATGCGACAAACTCGGGCACAAGATCAGCATAGAATCACAGGAGAACAAGGGTACTAAAGTCACGATAAGAGTTACGGCGGAAAACGTCTCCTGCGGCGATCTGCTTAAAATGTGATCCAACCTTACAAAAATGTAAGAAAACTTCAAGGAAATGTAAGCCAATCAACTGGCAGCGCATTTCCTTTTTTGCTATAATTATAACCGTCAGATAAAACAATTTGACATAAGAAGATCAGATGAACGAAAGGAAGTTTTTATATGGGAATTCTGGAAGTAAACCACATTAAAAAAGTGTACAAAACCAAAATTGGCGGAACAGAGGTCGAGGCGCTGAAGGACATTCATTTCAGCGTGGAATCGGGCGAGTTTGTCGCTATCATGGGCGAATCGGGCAGCGGCAAGACCACTCTCCTTAACATACTTGCCGCACTCGACAAGCCTACTTCGGGCAGAGTATGTGTTGCCGGCAAAGACCTCACCGCGATACGCGACAAAGACAGAGCGGAATTCCGCCGAAACAACCTCGGCTTTATTTTTCAGGATTTCAACCTGCTCGATAATTTCTCTATCGAGGACAACATCATGCTGCCGCTGGTTCTTGCAGGCGAGGATTACAAAACAATGAGGGTCAAACTATTTCCTATCGCAAGCAGCCTCGCAATAGACAGTCTGCTGAAAAAGTATCCCTACGAAGTTTCGGGCGGACAAAAGCAGAGAGCTGCCGTTGCCCGCGCGCTCATCACAAATCCTTCTATCCTGCTCGCAGATGAACCGACCGGCGCACTTGATTCAAAGTCATCGACCAAGCTGCTTGAACAACTGCGGGAAATAAACAAAACGGGACAGACCATTCTTATGGTAACTCACAGTAATGTCGCTGCAAGCTACGCTAACCGCGTTATGTTCATCAAAGACGGCGAGGTTTTCCACCAGATATACAAGGGCGATATGAAGCGCAGCGAAATGCTTGACAAGATATGCGATTCGGTAACGGTTCTCATGAGGGGAGGAGAAAACGATGAGTAATAAGATCTTCCGCAAATTCGTTGCAGAGGGTATCACCAAAAATAAAAAGATCGTTCTCCCCTTTCTGGTTGCCGGAACGATAATCGTAATGATCTTCAACATTCTTGCCTCTCTCGCGTATACTCCCTACATCTATCATGACGGAATTGAAGCTTTCTACGGCGCGCAGATACTTTCTACGCTGCTTGAGATCAGCTTTAAGGTCGTCGGTTTTTTCTCGGTCATTTTCATACTTTATGCAAACAACTTTGTAATGAAAAACAGGCGAAAGGAGATAGGACTGTATGGCGTTCTCGGACTTTCCAAAAAGAATATTGCCATTATACTTATCGGCGATATGCTGGTCAAAGCCTTTATAACTATCGTATGCGGACTCATTCTCGGAACATTTCTGAATAAGCTCATGCTCCTTACGCTTTACAAGATAATTCACCAGCCGCCTGTTTCAGGGCTTATGCTCGAACCGAAAAGCATAATAATAACAGCAGTCCTTTTCTCCATTATCTATCTTGTGTGCCTTATTTCAAACATCATGTCGGTAAATATCTGCAATCCTATCGAACTCCTGCGCAGCGACAAAAGCGGAGAAAAAGAACCGAAAGTCAAAGTGCTGATGTTCATTGCAGGTCTTGCCGCACTCGGCTGCGGATATTTTATCGCACTCAAAGCCAAGAGCACCATGGACGCGATACAGTCTCTATTTACGAGCATTATACTCGTAATCACAGCAACTTACCTGCTCTTTATCGCAGGCAGTATATTTATACTAAAAAAACTCAAGAACAACAAGAAATACTACTATAAAACCCGAAACTTCATCAGCGTCTCCAATCTCATCTATCGAATGAAGCATAACGCGGCAGGTCTTGCGTCAATATGCGTGCTTTCCACGGGAGTTCTCATACTGCTTACAAGCGCCGCTTCCTTGCAGATACTCGGCAATAAGTCAATTGACACCCTTTATCTGAATGATATCAAGATAGAGATATACGATGACAATTCTTTAAGCGATGAGGAGTGTATCAGCGGAATAGAGTCAATTGCTGACAAGCAAAATGAAAGCGTAGTCAACGGAAAAGTTCTCAGATACAATTCGGCTTTATGGGTAAAAAGCGGAAACACCTTTACAGCCGAAGAATCAGAGGCTCTTATCGGCGTAAATGACGGAGCTGATATGTATCTCCTTTCACTTGATAATTACAATAAATATTTCGGAGCTGATGTAAAGCTTGACAAGGATCAGGTACTCGTCTACTCCACAAAGAATGATTTAAGCGGCGAATTGAACATTCTTGATAAAAAATTCTCTATTACGGGAGAAGTTCCCGAGGCCGACAGAGATAAACTGGACAAGATCATAAATCCCGCAATGAGGCTTTACGAGAGCGTTGTCGTCGTATTTGACAGCGATGAGACAATAAAAAGCCTGACTACGCTCGATAAATCAAGCGATCCAAGAATGTATATCTGCTTTGATACACAAAGGGAATGGTCGGCTAAAAAAGTAGCTGCTTTCACCAAAGACGTCAACGAATACCTGCGCAGCGGTCTTGATCCATCAAAGAACGAGTCTTACTACGTCGAGGTCAAGTTCAAGCAGGAGGAAAAAGCTTTCTTCTACAACCTCTACGGCGGAGCTTTCTTTGTCGGACTCTTCCTCGCAGTTGTTTTCCTCATGGCAACGGCTCTTATCATCTACTATAAGCAGCTTTCAGAGGGCTATGAGGACAAGGAGCGCTACCGGATCCTCAGTTGTGTCGGTCTTACCGATAAGGAGATAAAACAGACCATAAAGCGACAGGTCAAGCTGATATTCTTCCTCCCGCTCGTGACTGCGATAATCCACATGGCGGTTGCAAGCAAGATAATCAAGCTGTTTCTCGGAAGCGTCATTATCGTTGACACATTCACATTTATCTGCTCAATGGTGATAGTATCACTTGTATTTACAGTATTCTATGCGATAGTCTACAAGTTCACATCAATACAGTACTATAAAATAGTTAACTCAAACAACTGATTCCTAAATCGCTGAAACAGCAAAAACCTCCTATGGTTAATTTCTGCCATAGAAGGTTTTTATTTTTACAAGAGTTGTTTACTGCTCTGGAAGTGTAATAAGATCAATAATATACTTCTGAACAGCAAGAGCGTCCTTAGTGGTCACACCGTCGCCAACGCTTGAGCAGTCAGCGTTTCTCCAGCCGCTCTCAGTGATGTGAGTCGGGTCATTGCCTGTAAGTCCGTATTTGTCCTTATTTGCGATCGCCTGTAGTATCATAACTGCATCCGAAATATCGACCTTGCCGTCGGTGTTTGCATCTCCGTAAAGAAGATCGTCAACTATAGTTGTTGTCGAAGTTGTCGGTATTTCTGATGTAGTGGTAGTTGTTGTTTCAGCGGGTTTAGTTGTAGTAGTGGTGGTAGTTGTTGTCGTAGTAGTCGTTGTGGTGGTAGTTTCGGAAGTCGTGGTGGAAGTAGTTTCGATCGCCTTTTTGTTTACGATAACATCGCCAACATCAGCAGAAACCTTGTCGATGAAGCCCATTGATTTACACCTGTCTCAACCAGTGTCTCGAACTGCTTTCTCTGCTCGTAGGTAATGGTCTGAGTGGACTGCCAGCGAACCACATAATTAAGCTCTCCGTTGTTGGCAATTATCTGGTCAAATAGGGAATTCCAGCGCTTGGATTTAGTACCAATTGAATCCTCGTTCTGAACTCTGTTCTGGTAGATCCAGTCAGCAGCGTACTGATACTCCGAGGGCATATCCGCAATTGTGATAGCCGAATCAGCGGCATTAGCCGTTACAGTTGCAGGTACGGAGAGAACTGAGGGCTGGTCTCAAATGCAAAAGGCGCAGAGAGGGCGGACGCCATTACAGCAGCACTGAGAAGCGCCGATGCAAGCTTCTTTTTTGATTTTTTTAGCATAATTACACTCCTTCTATATTTTTCCCATGTAATGCACAACAGCGTGTTCACAAAAAATTGGGAACACGCCGTGAAACTTTGCTGCATAGGGATTATGAAATAATTATACAGTATTTACAAACAAAAAATCAATATTATAATACAATAAATCAAATATCAAACTGAAAATTCTACCATTTTCACAATGGCGGACTGTCTGGCTTGGCGAAAATAACAAAACGGAGGTCATAATTCCGACCTCCGTCAATATCAATCTACCGCCGCAGACAGAACTTCACCTATTCTGCCGCAAATCAGCAGGTCTGCTGAACTGTCCATTCCTGTAGGAGACATATTTATTATAACAAGATTGTTTCCGCGGAAGTAGCGCACAAGTCCTGCCGCAGGATATACATTAAGAGAAGTGCCTGCGATAATCAGCGTATCCGCCTCTGCGATCGCATTGACAGCACCGTTTACCACACTGTCGTCAAGTCCTTCCTCGTAGAGCACAACGTCGGGCTTTACCACTCCCCCACACTCACAGGTGGGAACACCAGTCGAGTTCATGATAAATTCAACACTGTGGAATTTTCCGCATTTCATGCAGTAGTTTCGCAGAACGCTGCCGTGAAGCTCGTACACCTTTTTGCTGCCGGCAGCCTGATGCAGACCGTCTATATTCTGCGTCACCACCGCAGTAAGCTTACCCTCGCGTTCAAGCTGTGCAAGTTTGAGGTGCGCCGCATTCGGTTCAGCGTTAGGGCACAGCATTTTTGCGCGGTAGAATCTATAAAATTCCTCCGTCTTTTTCATGAAAAAGCTGTGGCTGAGAATAGTCTCGGGCGGATAATCCCACTGCTGATTGTAAAGACCGTCAACACTTCTGAAATCCGGAATACCGCTCTCGGTGGAAACTCCTGCACCGCCGAAAAAGACTATCTTATCGGAATTTTTGATCATTCCGCGAAGTTTTTCGATCTCTTCCATACTACTCACCCATGACCTTTACATAGAATTTTCTTGTGCGCGGACCGTCAAATTCACAGAAATAAACGTCCTGCCAAGTTCCGAGCAAGGGCTTTCCGCCGCTTACGATGAGGATCTCGCTTGCTCCGACCGCCGAGGACTTTATATGCGCGTCCGAATTGCCCTCTGCATGGCGAAAAGCATTGAGATTCGGAAATATCTTGTCCATCCCGAGCACAAAATCGCTTTTTACGTCAGGGTCAGCGTTTTCGTTGATCGTTATAGCGGCAGTGGTGTGCGGACAGAACACCACGCATATCCCCTCGTTAACTCCGCTCTCGGAAACCGCCTCTGTCACTTCATTTGTAATATTCACAAGTCCCTCATTCGGGGTTTTAAGCTGAAAATTGAATAACATGATTACTCTCCCTCATAATATGTATATGTCGTCAGGTCACTTGTTCTGCGCGTAGTATCTGCAAAAATAGTTCAGCGGACATTCGCCGCATTTCGGACTCCTTGCGCGGCAGATATCTCTGCCGAACTGAACTGTTCTGTGGCAGAAATCCGATGATGTTTCCGGCGGCAGGAGCTTTACGAGGTCTTTTTCGACCTTCGCAGGTTCTTTGTTGGAAGTAAGCCCGAGCCGTCCCGATATGCGTATGCAGTGAGTGTCGGTAACGACCGCAGGCTTACCGAAAACATCGCCGAGAATAAGATTCGCGGTCTTTCTGCCGACTCCCGACAGCGTGAGGAGTTCCTCCATGGTAGAGGGCACTTCTCCGCCGAAATTATTGATAAGCTGCCCTGCCATTTCCTTTAGGCTCTTTGCCTTTGTGTGATAGAATCCGCACGGTTTCACGTCCTGTTCAAGCTCCGCGAGGTCTGCGTCCGCAAAAGCCTGAAGTGTCGGGTACTTTTTGAACAAAGTTTTCGTTACAACGTTGACCCTTGCGTCAGTGCACTGTGCAGCAAGTCTGGTCGCCATCATAAGCTGATACGGCTCTCCGTAATCAAGCGTACACTGAGCGCCCGGATAGAGCTTTTCCAGTTCTGCGCAGGCAAGGTCTGCAATTTCCTGTTTTTTCATTTGTTCTCACCTCTGAGCTGTTTCTGTTTTGCCAATATATCGTCGTATATCCGATACATCTTCTGAACCGTGTTTTCAAGGAAATAATAGTGCTTTATGTAGAATATGAGCAGTATGATTATCATTGTAACAAGCACAATAAGCAAACCGTTATCTGTTACGAGCATTGTACACATGAATATCGACACTATGACCGCAAACATCATAGTCACGAGAAAATGCACTATCCTCTCGTGCTGCATAAAAGCGATCTTGTCCTTGTGCTCGGCAAGAATATCGTCCGCGTCCGAAAGCTCCGTACATTCAGCGAGCCTTTTAGTTATCTGATCTATGTAATTTTTCAGGTATTCTGTCATTGCATTCCCCCCCTTTCTCAAATTATACACCATTTCTGCGATTTTGTCACGCTTTTTTTACTGCCAAATTATACTCGCCGCAAAACTATCATTTGCAGAAATAACAGGCAATATTGAAAATTAAGTCGCCCACCATTAATTAAGTTATATTTAAGCTGAATATTACTCATTATGTCAAAAAGTCAGTCTATCAATTGTGTAACTGACCAAAGTTTTGGAACTATTTGTAATTTTTTTGGAAAATTATTGATTTTTGTATAAATCAGCACTATAATTAAAGTATATTTTATTTTGGGAGGATATTAAAATGAAATCAAAATTCTTAAAGAAAGCGGGTGCAGCGCTTCTTTCAGCTACTATGCTGACTAACACAGCGGCTTTCAGTACGTTTATTTCAGACGCAGCCGACTCAACCGAAACAAGGTATGAGTTTGAAGACGCTGAGATCACCGGCACAGGCAGCATCAAGACTGACGATGCAGAAGCTTCTGGCGGCGCTTACTACTTCCTTGAGGGCAACTCTGATACAGCAACTCTTAAAGTTACGGTCGAGACCACAGGAATGTATGAGCTTTCTATCCGCTATGCAGCAGCTTACGGCGAAAAGATCCAGAACCTCTATGTAAACGGAGTAGATCAGGGTCAGATCTCTTTCACATCCAAGACATGGGCAAACGCTAACTGCGGCAGCGTAAAGCTCAACGCAGGTGAAAACGAGATCATGATAAAGGGAAACTGGGGCTGGACAAACTTTGACTATCTCACAGTAAAGCCTGCAACTCTCCCCGATATCAAGGCTACTCAGCCCTACACCTGCGATACAAAGGCTACTATTGAAACACAGAACCTCATGTCATACCTTTCTGAGGTTTACGGAAATAACATTATCTCAGGTCAGCAGGAAATCTATATGTACGGTCCTCACGACTTTGAGTACGAATTTGAATACCTCAAGGACACAACAGGTCACTACCCCGCTATCCGCGGATTTGACTACCTCAATGAGGCAAATATCCTCGGCTACGGCACTGAGGACGGCACTACCGACAGAATCATTGACTGGGTAAAGAACAGAAACGGTATTGCTACAGCTTCATGGCACCTCACAGTTCCCGTTGACTTTACAAATTATAATGTAGGCGACAGTGTTACTTATGAGAATGCAACCTACTCCTGCAAATGGGATACAGACAAGACCAAGGGCAACACAGCAACCAACTTCAATACAGCAAATGTTGTAAAGGAAGGCACAAAGGAAAACGAGTATTATCTGGCAGCTCTTGAGGAACTTTCCACATACCTCCTCAAGCTTCAGGACGCTAATGTTCCGCTTATCTTCCGTCCTCTCCACGAGGCTGAAGGCTCGGGCGGCGAAACAGGCTCATGGTTCTGGTGGGGCGCAGCAGGTTCAGAAGTATATAAGGAGATCTGGAAGCTCACCTACAAGACACTCACAGAAGATTACGGCATTCACAACATCATCTGGGAGTGGAACAGTTATAACTACGAGAATTCCGCTAACTGGTATCCGGGCGATGACTATGTAGACATCATCGGCTACGATAAGTACAACTGCACAGTTTACCTTGAAGAAAACAACTGGCAGCCTTCACTTGTTCACAACGATTCCGCTATCAGCTCTACTTTCTACGGAATCATGCAGAAATACGGCAGCGCAAAAATGGTATCAATGGCTGAGAACGACTCATTCTCAACAGTTGACAACCTCATGTCAGAAAAAGCAGGCTGGCTCTACTTCTGTACATGGTACGACGGCGATCAGGAAAGCAATCACTTCCTTACAAACCCGCTCTTCAACACAAAGGAAGACACAATCGCTATGTACCAGAGCGATTACTGCATCACTCTTGACGAGCTTCCCGCTGACCTCTACACAAAGAACGGCGAAGTAACAAGAACTACTGCCGCAACAACTACCACTACAACTACAACGGCTGATCCCAGCGTAACAACTACGACGACAACTACCGGCTTCACATTTGAGCAGAAGTCTTACAAGATCGACCTCCCCGAGGACAGAACAGACACAGATCTCGTACTTGAGATTGAAGGCGCTCCCACAGCTTCTATCGGCGGCGGAGTAGGCTACGGCACAAACGCTAAGGACTGGACTAACCTTGAATGGAGCGGAAATGCTGACGCTGACGGCAAGCTCACAATAAAGGTCGACATCTCCGAGATCCCGAGCACAATAACGACCGCAGAGATCCAGATCTGGTGGTCAAATGTTTGGGACAGCACAAAGGAAGCTGCTGACGATGCTGACTGCGATCTCGTAAAGTCATCATTTGTAAAGCGCAGCAGCGGCACGCTTCTCTACGGTGACGCAAACTGTGATGACAAGGTTGACCTTTCAGATGCTGTTATGCTCCTTCAGGCTATCGCAAACGAAGATAAGTACGGTGTTAACGGCACAAGCGAGGATCACATCACAGCTCAGGGTCTTATTAATGGTGACTGTGCTGATCCCGGCAGCGGAGTTACTGCGCTGGACGCACTCTCCATTCAGAAATATATTGCTGAAATCTGCACACTTCCTGTATATACAGACAGTTCTACTAAATAAATAATAACTCGCACACTAAAGGCTCACTCAACAATTGTTGAGCGAGCCTTTTTATATCGATCGGCTGTTTCACAATTATATATATCTGCCGCCGGAAGTCTATACTGCGCTTGACATAATGTTAAACCTATGTTAAAATTATAGCAATAACACATGACAATTTACGCGAAAAGGAGCAGATGCCAATGAAGAAAATGTATTTTATTGTAAACCTTGTCGCGGGCAAGGCAAGGATCAGTAAAAAACTCGGTGCAATAGTGGACGAATTCACAAAAGCCGGATACTATATAACAATACACACAACCCAGAGCGGCGATGATGCCGCAGAATGGGCGAAATATGCCTGCCATCACGGTTACGACCTGCTCGTCTGCGCAGGCGGAGACGGTACACTCAGCCAATGCCTTCAGGGAATCATGGAGTGCGAAGATCGTATCCCGATAGGATACATTCCCGCAGGTTCTACCAACGATTTTGCAAAAAATCTCGGGATCCCCACAGATACCATAGAAGCCGTCCGCTACATCATTAACGGCAAGCCCTGCCTTTGCGATATCGGCAGTCTCAACAGTCAGAGTTTCTCCTACGTTGCGGCTTTCGGAGCATTTACCAATATAACCTACGACACCTCTCAGAGGGTAAAGAACCTGTTTGGTCACGCTGCCTATATGGTCAACGGAGCAGCTCAGCTCAACAATATCAAGGCAAAGAAAATGCGCATTGAATGCGACGGCGAAGTCATCGAGGACGAGTTCATTTACGGTATGGTCACTAATACCGCCTCGATCGCAGGAATTCTCAAAATGGACAACTTTCTGCTTGATGACGGTATATTCGAGGTAACTCTTGTACGCAAGCCCGACAATATTTTCGACCTTGACAGAACTGCCCTTTCGCTGCTCAAAAACGACACCGAGCACAAGAATATTCTTTATTTCCGCACGAGTAAACTGGTTATAACCAACCTTGACGATGAGCCGTTCTCGTGGACTCGTGACGGAGAATACGGAGGAAGCAACATTGTGAATACGATCGTAAACAACAGGCGCGCAGTCGAATTTCTTGTAGCTGAACCTGAAAAACTCCCCTTTTCCAACTTGACGAGCTGAGCCAGCTCGACCGCAGCCACGTTTCCGCTCGTAAACTCGCTCACTCTTATCACGCTTTCAGTTGTACATCGCTTACGGCGGCTTTGATTCAAACTATGATTTTGATTTATTTGTTAAGCTGAGCCAGCTCGACCGCAGCCACGTTTCCGCTCGTAAACTCTCTCACTCTTATCAACACTTTCAGTCGCACATCGCTTACGGTTCTTCCAAAACAAAAAAGCCATGAAATTTCCACACTCAGAAATTTCATGGCTTGATTTTATATGCACGAACCAAGCACCTTGTACAGCAGTCTGTACAATTCCACAGCCTCGCTGTCCTCAAGAGGTATGCAACAGCCTATTTTTTCAGGAATTTCAACTGCTTTTCCTCGCAAAGCCTCACCCTCCTCGGTGATCTCCGCAAAGAGCACTCTTTCGTCCTCCGAACTTCGTTTGCGGCTGACGAGCCCCTTTCCCTCAAGGCTTTTCAGCACAGGAGTAAGAGTCCCCGAATCGAGAAAGAGCTTTTCGCCAAGCTGTTTTACGCTGATTTTCTTGTCCTCCCACAGAACCATCATTGCGATGTACTGGGTGTAAGTGAGGTCGAGTTCCGCCAAAAACGGGCGGTATTTCTTTATTATCTCGCGCGAACAGGCATAAAGCGGAAAACAAAGCTGGTTCTCAAGACGCAGACAGCCGTATTCTCCCGATCCGGAGCGCTCAGGCATTTTCCTGCTCCTTCTCGTAAGCCTCACGGACAGCAATAGCAAGCTGATCCGCGCAGGAAGTCGGTCTCTTGCCGCAGAGGTTGCCCTTCAGCTTTTCCTCTATCTGCTCTACGGTCATGCCATCAACAAGCTTTGAGATAGCCTTGAGGTTGCCATTGCAGCCGCCGATAAACGAAACGTTTGTGATCACATTGCCCTCAATGTGAAAATTGATCTGCTGTGAACAGACCATTTTTGTGTTGTATGAGTAATCCATAATAATACCTCCTATAAATCAGAACTCTGTTTTAGATTGAGTTCAATTAAATTTTACACTATAGTTATGCCTTTGTCAAGGGGTCAGATCAAATTTATTTTGAACCGCTATGTAAATATTGAATAAAATTAAAGATTATTTTAAGATTATTTTAAGACTCATAGACTATACTCTAATCATAGAAAAACGGATCATTCCAAAAAATCTATTTTAAGGAGTTTGATTACTATGAAAAAAGCAAGTTTACAAAAAATGCTTGCAGGCTTTACGGCAATATGCTCAGTTGCCTCTGCTATGCCTGTTTCAAATGTTACAACAGCAGCCGCTGCCTCAACAAATGTTGTTTACGGCGACGCAAACTGTGACAGTAATGTTGATATCTCTGATGCTGTGCTAATACTTCAATCCATATCAAAGCCGAGCGTTTATGGTCTTGAAGGTACAGACGAAAGCAGGATCACGGCGGAAGGTCTGGATAATGCCGATGTATACGAAAGAGGCAGCGGAATAACCGCAAAGGACGCGCTTTCTATCCAAAGATATATCGCCGGACTCTGCTCTCTCCCCGAATCTTATCAAGACGGCTATGTTGACCCCGAAACCGACTCTGTTTATATCCACCTTAACAATACATCTATTTCTGTTGAGGGAGACAGCAACGGCTATGCAGAAGTAAATGGCTCGACCGTGACCATTAACCACTCAGGCACATACTACGTTGACGGTACTCTTGATGACGGACAGATAAACGTAAATATTGCAGACGAGACGGCTGATCCTGATACCGTTAAGATCTTCCTCAACGGCGCAAGTATCACAGGCAAGTCTGATTCTCCATTTGTTGTAACAAATGCGGAGAAAACTTCCATAAATCTCGTTGACGGCACAACAAACACTATCTCCGACGGCGATACGGCTTACACAAGCGGCAATGCTGTAATCGAAGCCAAGGACGATCTCACCATAAAGGGCGGCGACAACGGAACAGGCAAGCTTATCGTTACCGCTAACACTCAAGACGGTATCGTCTGCAACAACGACCTCAAGATCAACAATGCAGATGTTTCCGTAACTACGCTCAATTCCACATCAGGAAGCAAAACAAACGGCATAAACGGCAAGACATCAGTTGATATCAAGGGAACTTCCGTAGTAACTGTTGACGCTACAAGTGACGGTATCAAGTCCACAAACGGCAATGTTCTTATTGAGAGCGGCAGCGTTACTGTCAAGGCCGGTGCAGACGCTGTACAGTCCGGCACAACGATCGATATTTCGGGCGGAAGTCTTGTTGCAGGCGGCGACAGAGGTCTCACGGCGGCGTCAGGTGTAAACATCACAGGCGGTACTGTGATCGCAACAGCTACAGACAATCAGGCTGAGGGCGTTTCTTCGGAAAATCAGGCAACTCTGCTCCTTAACTGCATAGACTCCTCTGAGAGCGACGCTTGCTGGAAGAAGACAAACAGCATTTCAGTCGGCAATGTAAGCGCAAGCTTTACAAAGAAGTATAAATACGTTCTTATTTCTGACGCTTCTATCAAGACAGGAAGCTCATACAGCCTCACAAATGCCTCAACAGGCGCGACTGTTACACATTCAAATGATACTGCAACTGATTTCAGCGTTACAGACTCGGTAACAACATTTGAAACAGTTAATCCCGCCGGAAAGAGCGGTTCTTCCACTACTGACCCCACAACTGAAGGCTATACAATAACTCTTTCGGGTACTTCAATACAGACCAATGCTCCTGCTGATGTTGCAACTGTAAGCGGCGGAGTCATCACTATCATCAAAGAGGGCGTATTCACCGTAACAGGTACGGCTTCAGAGGGACAGATCGTTGTTGACGTTGATAAAACAGCTTATCCTTCGGCAGTCGTTGAGCTTGATCTTGCGGGAATGAGCCTTACCAACACCTCAACTTCTCCTATTTATGTTGCATCGATCGGTGATGAGGTTCAGATCGTTTCCAAAAATGGCACAGAGAACACTATCTCTGACGGCACAAACTACACAAATGCTGATGACGATCAGGGCGCGATATACTCCAAGGACGACATAAAGTTCAAGGGTAAGGGAACTCTCACGGTAAACGGCAATGCTGCTGACGCGATCGTTTCCAAGGACGACCTGAGAATTTACAACGGCACACTCATCGTAAACGCTGTTGATGACGGAATCCGCGGCAAGGACAGCGTAAGGATCGGAAATCCCGACGATTTAGCAGTTGAGGGCGCATACGATAACCTCAGCGTAACTGTCAAGACAAACAGCGGCTCTACGGGCGGTGACGGGATCAAGTCCACAAACAGCATCGACAGCGGCAAGGGATACGTTGAAATAAACGGCGGTACGGTAAATATCAACTCCTACTCTGACGGTATTCAGGGTGAACAGTCCGTTACGATAAACGGCGGCGATATCACAATTTACACGTACCAAGGCGGCGACTACACCGGCAGCGGCTCATCTTCAGGCGGCAGCTGGGGCGGCGGCTGGGGAGGTATGGGAGGTATGCAGGACGGCAACTCCAACAAGACCGACATCTCAGCAAAGGGTATCAAGGCTGTAGGAATCTATGACACAGACGGAACAACATGGCAGAGCGTAGGCGATATCACAATAAACGGCGGTACGCTCAACATCGACTCCTCTGACGACTCCGTTCACTGCGGCGGCGATATGAACATTTACGGCGGTATCTTCACAGTTGCTACGGCTGATGACGGATTCCATGCAGACCACAACCTCACGATCGGCAAAACTGCTGCAAATACATTTGACGACGTTCAGATCTTCATTTCAAAGTGCTATGAAGGCGTAGAAGCTCCTATAATCAACCAGAACAGCGGAACTGTTTATGTTATCTCCACTGATGACGGCTACAACGCAAGTGACGGATCAGACAGCTCAAGCAATCCCGGCGGAGGCCCCGGACAGGGCTGGGGTCAGGGTTCGACTTCTTCAAGCTCAGACATCGCAATGAACATCAACGGCGGCTTTGTTTGTGTAAACTCCGCTAACGGCGACCACGATGCATTCGACTCAAACGGCAACATCGACCTCAACGGCGGCTATATCTGCGCAAACGGTCAGGAACCCCTTGACTGCGGCGACAACGGCAGTACTATCAACTACAACGGCACAAGCGTTATCACCATGACCGCAGGCAACACAAACCTCAGTTCGCGCTACAGCTTCGTTGACAACTCGGGCAATGTTATTGTTTCGTTCCTCTCTGCAAGCGGCTCTCCCGGTCAGAACTGCACCAACTGCACGGCTCAGTCTGGCGGAACAGTTTCGGGCGGCTCAACAGTACTCTCGCAGTCAGGCGATTACGCTGTAACGATAGGCGGAACACTTTCAGGCGCTACCCAGATAACATCATCAAGCTCAGGCGGCGGCAGCGGACGTCCCGGACAAAACTGGTGATCCAGTCTCTCATAATATAAATATCTGAAAATGAGTCCGAATCTCGGGCTCATTTTTGTTATTCGCAAGAAATGCGCGTGTAAATGCCTGTAGAGACAGTTTCGGCAGTATTGACTATTGCGGCGATATATGATAATATGTATATATAAAGACCCATATTCACAGGATAGGCTGCACTTATCTGTGCAGCGGAAAAAGGCAAAAATCGGAGGACAAAATGTCAGATAAAATAAAACCAAAAAGAAAAGCCAGCCGCGCCGGACTTAAATTCATCGCGATCGCTGAGCTTATCGTGATAGTTATCCTCGGCGGAACACTCATTTGGCAGGGACTTCTTAAGGACAAGCTCACGGGCGGCGATGCCGTTGAAACTCTCGCGCAGAGCGGTGAGCCGCAGGTTCGCACCCGTGCGGTAATAGAAAAGGAGGAGAGTTTTTACCAGCTTGACGGCAGGAAGATACTCTTTAACGACAGCACTTACGGAGAAATTTTCATGCCTGTTTTTGCTGACGTTCCGGCTTCTGAGCTTAATACCGATTCAATAGTTACCCGAAACGGCTACTCATTCTACAAGGAAAATGATACTATCACCTCGTTCGCAGGCGTTGATGTTTCGCAGTATCAGGGAGATATCGACTGGGAACAGGTAAAGGCGGCAGGCATTGACTTTGCAATGATACGCGTCGGCTACCGTTCATACGGCGGCGGTGAGATACACTTTGACGAAAGTTTTGCCAAAAACTTGCAGGGCGCAAATGATGCGGGCATAAAGACGGGCGTTTACTTCTTCTCGCAGGCAGTCACCACCGACGAGGCTATCGAGGAGGCTGACGCTGTAATTGACGCTATCGCACCGTATAATATTACATATCCCGTAGTTTACGACTGGGAGCTTATCTATGAGGACTCGGCGCGTACTGATTCAATATCGGTCGAAATGCTCGCGGACTGCTGTATATCGTTCTGTGAAAGAGTCAAGTCCGCAGGCTACACTCCTATGATCTATCAAAACAAAAACACCTCGATGTACAAGCTCGACCTCCCACGCCTCACGGCATACGATTTCTGGCTCGCAGAATACGATGATAAGCCGTCCTACTACTATCGTTTCCAGATGTGGCAGTATGCAAGTGACGGAACGATTCCCGGCATAAGCGGCGAGGTAGACATGAACCTCTCATTCAAAGATTACAGTCAGCAAACACAATAAATACAAAAATGGTCACTCTTTTTCAGAGTGACCATTTTGCGTATAGATATGAATTTTATCTGTCTCAGGAATTAAGGTAAGACCTCACAAGAACCTGCAAAAGCTCATCACGGTCGATATGACGGATAAGGCTTCGTGCATTGTTGTATGTTGTTATGTAGGTCGGGTCCTCGGAAAGGATATAACCTACAATCTGATTTATCGGATTATAGCCCTTCTGCATAAGAGCGTCATAGATGATGGTGAGGTTCTTCTTGAGCTCTGCTTCCTTATCTTCGTTGACAGAAAATGTCATTGTCTTATCAAACATAGTATTAAACCTCCATTCAAATAATATTACATCATAGGTATATTATAACTCAAACAGAATAATAATGCAAGGGTAAAGAGGAAATTTTCTCTATTTGACTGTATTTTGCTGTTTAATTTATATATTATTCACAATCCTGACGAAGAGGGTATGTATATGCCGAGAATGCAGAATAAAATTCGCGCCGTCTTTGCCCTTTTCAGGGTGCAGGGGGGGGCAATTCCCCCTGCATAAGGTACGAAAAAAGACGAGCGTGTCTTAGCAGCAGCCTGTTCTCTTCTCAAATGAGTTGCAGTCAGTACACTGAGGGTCAGTTGGGTTAGCCTCGTGTGTGCCAACTGAAATGCAGTTGAGGCAGCAGTAATCCTCAGTAACGAGGTTGTGCTGACATTGCTTTACTGTACATCTGATGTTGTCGTTCTTCTTTAAATTTTCCATTTTGATAGTCTCCTTTTCATTTTAACCGAGGTATCGGCGTATAGGGCAGAGTGAACAACTACCCTGCTAATATTATGCCTTAAAACATACGGATTATTCAAAAAGCATTACAGCATTATCACAAATATATCGGCTTTATTGACTTTTTGTAAAAAAAGTGGTATTATTTTCTTGTAATGTCGCAAAATCTGCGCGCATACACTCAATTCATACGTTCGTTAAACATTTATAGGAGGGGATTTATATGTCTGATAATTTCCAGAACGGTCAGGACAACGGCTTTGAGCCGCAGAACCCTGACAACAGCAATTTCGCGCCCAACAACGGCGCGCCTTCACAGGATACAAACTATAACAACGGCTATCAGAATTTCAGCGGAAACGACTTCGACAGCGTTTCGGGAGTTGAAAACGTAACAAAGGCTCACAAGGGCAAAAAGGCTGCTATAATCGCCGGTATTGCCGCAGTTGTTGTAGTCGGCGGCTCAGTTACGGCTTATGCTTGCTCCGATTATGTAAAGAACAAGGTAAAGCTCACGACCATGAAGCCCGAAAACTACTACGCATGGGTCTGCGAGGAAAACGCTGATGATTTTGCAAAGTCTATCAGCGAAATGTACAAAAAAGGTCTTGACAATTACGACAAGGGCAGCAGCGGCTCTGTCTATGTAAACTACGACATCACTTCTGACGCAAAGGACGCTTTCCTCACAGAGATCTTCGGTGGGGAAGATTACACTGACGCTGATGACGATGAGTCAAAGGCTGTAATTGACGTTGTCAATAACATCGAATCCATCAAAGTCGGAGCTGACTTCAGTCAGGATAAGACTCTCGCAAGCTACAGCGCTTACGCTCAGCTCAACGGAGACAACATTATCTCTGCCGAAGCTGTTCAGGATCTGGACGCTTTCTACTTCTTCCTGCGTTCGCCTGAACTTACAGAAAAGTGGCTCGGAATCGATAGGGGCGGCGCTGTTGATGATAGCGCTATGACCGACTATCTCGAGATCTACCGCGAAGTGCTCGCTGATCCTTCAAAGTATCTCTCACCCGAGGACTTTGAGACGGAGATCAACCGCTATGTAGGCGTATGGGGCGAGACAATAAAGGACGTTGAGCTTGAAAAGAGCGAAGAAGTGGACATCTGCGATATCTCCGTAAAGTACACTATCGCAGAAATCGAGATCGACGATAAGTTTACCGACAAGCTTGCAGTAAATATGCTCCGCGAACTCAAAAATGACGATATCGCCAAGAAGCTTGTCACAGATAAGTTAGGTCTCATGGAAAAGAGCGACTACAAAGACTCTATCCAGAACATGATCGACTCTCTCAAGGACAAACTCAGTGATAATGACTACTATGATGATTCTGACGCTGTCACATTAAAGACATACATTGATGCAACAGGCAAGATCAGAGGTTTCTCTGCTGAGGACGATGCGACCGAAGTTTTTGCTGTTTTCGGAAAAGACAGCGATGATATCCGCGGCGAAATCTACTCCAAGACAGGCGACAATAAGGGTTTTTCCGTTGAACTCACAGCCAAGGAAGAAGGCAAGGGCAAGTACAGCGGTCAGATCGACATGGAGCTTCCTCACGAAGAATATGACGATGATACATGGGAGACCACAACTACCATGCAGTCATACACACTCACATTCAAGGACTTCGAGATCGTAAACGAGGATAAGGGATACTTCAACGCAGATGTTTCCATTATCGTTCCCGACATGGATCCTATCGACATTGACTTCAAATCCTCCGGCAAGGAGCAGGAAGTTTCTTACAATATAAGCTTTGAGGGCAAGGACTTTGGTACTGTAACTCTCGGATTCTCATCTGAGGACGGCGCTAAGGTCGAAAAGCCTGACGAGAGTAATGCCTACATCATCAATGCTGATGAAATTGATTCGTTCGACATCAACGACTATATCACCAGAGACAACGTTGAAAGCTGGGCTAAGAATGTACTTACAAAGATCGGTTTCAGCGATGATCTTGCAGATGATGCAGCAAAGTCGTTCACAGATGATTTTTACTCCGAACTTGACGGTGAGGACGACTACTATGACGATTGGTACTATGATGATGACGACTTGGATTACGATGACGATGATGACTGGTCCTACGATGACAGCGATTACAAGTCATCAAGCGACTATGACGGCGTAACTCCCGAGGACGGAGAGGCTTACCTCTACATTTCCGATGCGGAATTCGACTCGTACTACACAGGTTATTATGATGATTATCTTGCAGGAAATGCAAAGGTTGCAAAGATCACAGGAAACGGCGAGTACACTGTCGGCGTAACCACTGATTCAGAGCTTTTCAGAGAATACTGGCAGGCTTCCACACCCAAGGGATTCCACAACATTGAGATCAAGGCTTCCGGAATCGAGGGCGCAGAAAATTCAGTTCTTACAGTAAAATCTATAAAGATAAACGGTAAGGAACAGGAGATCAAGCAGCAGCCTGTAAGCATATACAACTACGAGGACAGCATTGACGTTGAGCTCTTCTACGAAGGATACGAAGAGGACGCTGTACTGGACGTTTCTTCAATTGACGAGTGGACTGATTTTGAAGTAACATTTGAGTTAAGCGGTCTCCCCGAATAAGATCTGTATAAAATCACAAAAATTATCCCCCGTACTTTTCATGTACGGGGGGAATTTTTATGCGTTTACATTTTGCGGAGTTATCGGGAGTTCAACTGTAAAGGTCGTTCCCTCTCCCTGAGTGCTGTCGGCGCGAACTGTTCCGCCGTGATAGAGCACGCCGTGCTTTACTATTGAAAGTCCGAGGCCCGTTCCCTTTATCCTGCGTGAACGGCTTTTATCAACCCGATAGAACCGCTCGAAAATGCGTCCCAGATGCTCCGGAGGTATGCCGATTCCCGTATCGGAAACCGTTATCATGGCAATTTTCGGAATATGCGAGACCTTTACCATAACACTTCCGCCCTCTTTGTTGTATTTGACAGCATTGTCGCACAGATTGTAAATAACCTCGCCGAGAACGGTACGGCTGCCGTTTATATGAACGTGTTCGCCAGTGAGTGTACAGGTAACATTCTTCTGTGCAGCCCCGACTTTCAGCCTGTCAAGCGTTTCCTGCGCAAGTTCATAGATATCTATATCCTCTTCTTCGTGCGGTGAACTGTCACTCTCGTCAAGCTTGGAGAGCGAGATGATATCGCTTATCAGCGTGATCATTCTGTCCGCCTCGGTCTTGATATCCGCTCCGAATCGTGGAACGTCCGCGGGATCGACCATTCCGCCTGCGAGCATATCCGAAATGCCGTAAATCGTTGTGAGCGGCGTTTTCAGCTCGTGAGAGACATTCGAGGTGAACTCGCGGCGCATGGTCTCAAGCTGCTGACGTTCGGTAACGTCCATGACGAACACCACTATTCCGCACAAAGCTCCCGTTCCTGACGCAGGACTGGCTATTACTTCCCTCTCGCCGCCGTCTGCTCTGAGTATGCACTCCGAGCGGACTCCGCCGAGAGCATTCATGATACAGCGGCGGAAAGTTTCAGAATTATTCAGCGCATAAACGCTCTGACCCTCCTTGAAATTCGGATTTCCGAGCAGTCTTATCGCCGCACTGTTGCAGGAAAGAACCGTGCTCTTACGCCCAATTATCATGAGTCCCTCACTCATATTTTCTGTGATGAGACTGAGCTGCTCGCGGCTGCTGTTCAACTGTTCAAGCTGGTGCGCAACGCGAATATTCTGTACTCTGAGCTTATTGACCAACGGCGCAAGCTCCTTGTAGCTTTTCTCGATAACAGGTCTGTCGAGGTCAATGTCGTTAATGGGCTTGATAATGCTCCTGATCACCAACATTGCCGCAAGCGCCGAAATGACCGCGGTTATCGCGAGTATCAGCAGGAGCGGCTTTAATATGCTCATTATCTGCGCCAGAAACGAATTGTGAACGCTCGAAACGCGTATGACCGTGCCGTCAGAAAGCTTTACCGCGTGATTGAGCGTGGTTTTCATTATCGTATGTGAGTAACGGTCGGAAGTTCCCTCCCCTTTTTCTACAGCGTCGTGGACTTCCTTTCGGTCTGAATGGTCGTCGAGTTCCTTAGGATTTTCCTCCGAATCGAAAATAACCCTGCCATCGCTGCTTATCCACGTCACGCGTATATCGCTCGAAAAACTTGTCTCGTTCAGAAACCTGCCGCCGTTTATTTCGACAGCTTCCGCTATTATTTCGGCATCGGTAGCAATTTCCGTTTCGAGCTTTTCCGTTGAGTAATTGTGCAAAAGAGCAGTCGCGAGCAGAACCGCAATTATAACCGAAAGTACCGAGATCGTCAGAATACTGGCAAGTATACGCTTTGTCATTACTCCTCACCTGCCTTATATCCTACTCCGCGTATCGTGCGTATGATTCCGCCGCAGTCCCCGAGTTTGGCGCGGAGAGTTCGTATATGAACGTCAACCGTTCGGCTCTCGCCCGAGAAATCATATCCCCAGACCTCGCGCAGGAGTGTGTCGCGCGAGAAAACTCTGTCCTTGTTCTTCATCAGAAGCTCGAGCAGTGCGTACTCTTTCAGCGTCAGACTGACGCGCTCGCCGTTCGCCGTGACCTCGTGCTTTTCGCGTGAAATGCAAAGGCCGCCGATACTTATGGTATCAGTTGGGAGCGGCGGCATATCGTCCTCAGTTCGCCGCAAAAGAGCCTTCACGCGCGAAATAAGCTCCATTGTACCGAACGGCTTGGTGATATAATCGTCCGCACCGCTGTCGAGCCCCTCTACCTTGTCAACTTCCATGCCCTTTGCCGTGAGCATTATCACGGGCAGCTTTCGGGTGTCCTCCCTTGCGCGCAGCTTTCTCAGCACGGAAATGCCGTCCTCCTCGGGAAGCATTCTGTCCAGAAGCAGAAGCCGCGGAAGCTTCTCCTCCATTGCCGCATAAAGCTCTGACGGCGCACCGAAACCCTCTGCCTCAATGCCCGAACGTCCGAGCGCGTATATCACAAAATTGCGTATTCCCTCCTCGTCCTCGAGAAGATATATCATCAGACCGCCTCCCTGAGACTGCACCGACATTTTGCGTGTGCTGTCCTGAATTTTCACATAATCCGTTTATGTATGATCCTTTCATATAATAGTATAAGGCTTTTTCGCGAAAAATTCAAGTAATGACAAAAGATTTATGTTGCGTTTTTTGAAAATGTATGGTAAAATAGAGTACAGACATAATTTAAGCGCAGACATCTGCGTATTTTGGAGGTAAAACAAATGAACGAATTTGAAAATAAAAATCCCGAGGAAATGGACGAGGAAGTTCCCGAGAACTACATCACACTGACAGACGATGAAGGAAACGATATTTCTTTCGAGATAATCGGCACAGTTGACTACGAGGGTCATCTCTATGCAGTTATGATCCCTTTTGACGATGAGGACGATGAGGTTGTTATCCTCGAGATCATTCCCACTGAAAATCCTGACGAGTCGGAGTTTCTTTCCGTTGATGACGATGATCTCCTCGGTGAGATTTTTGAGGAATTCAAGAAGAACTACGACGGCGAATACGACTTCTCGTGATAAGCCGCTGACTGTTCGGCAGATTTTCCCACACTTCTCAAAATGTACTACATATACATTATCGAATGCGAGGGCGGACTGCTTTACACGGGAATAACCACCGATATTGTGCGCAGATTCGCGGAACACTACAAAAAAAGCGGCAAGGGTGCGAAATATACCCGTTCACACGCAGTTAAACGCGTTGCCGCGCTGTGGAGCGCTCCCGACAGAAGTCTCGCCTCAAAGCTTGAATACAGATTAAAACATCTGACGAGATCAGCAAAGCTTGAACTCATCTCCCACAGCCGCGAGATCCGCGAACTATGGGACGAGGAATTTGCGGAGAATTTCAGCCGTGCTGAGATCCCTGCGTCTTTGAGAGTGACAGCAAAGTGAAATTATAGTGGTGATACGGTGACTTTTTGTCAAAGAATTGATTACAATTCCTGCTCCGCCTTGACAAACTGCCTGAGCGTGTGTATAATATATGTATGCAATTATGCGGAGTTTCTTTGTCCGCAAAACAATTCTATGATCGAAAGGAAATTTTTAAAATGAATGATATAACCAAAAAGATAATTGCTGTTGCGGCAGTTGCCTGCATGGCTTTCAGTTCAGTCACAGCCTGCTCGGATAAGAATAGTAGCAGTTCATCAAAAAATGACGACACAAGCGCTTTTGACTCAGAATATGAAGTAATAAAGAATGAGGATAACAATGTTGTTGGTCTGCCTTTCCAGACAGGTAAGTCGGGTGACGGCAATCCTTTTGCTTCTGATTCGGGTGACGTTGACCTCAACGAGGACGATCCTGTTGCAGATACTACTTCTGCCAATAACTCAGGCAATGCCGCAACTACGACCTCTATCGTTACTGTTACCGATTCAAACGGAGAGACTGTTACAGACGCTCAGGGCGAGCCTGTTACGGAGATCGTAACTTCTCCTGCAAACTCCGATAACAACAGCGGAAACAACAACAACAACAACAACAATAATAATAACAATGGCGGAAGCAATAACGGCGGCAACTCAAATACCGTTACAACAACACCTTCCGCTGAGGACTATGTCAGCAGCACAGATAAGATGTACTGCCTCTGGATGGACATCTCCAAGGACGAGCCTTTCTACTTCGAGGGCGAGTTTATCAAGATCACTTTCAAGCTCAAGGATAATATTCCGGAGCGTGATTATCCTGTAAGGATCAACCCCGATTTCTCAAGCATTGCCGGTCAGACGATCACTGCCGATCAGGTAGGTCAGGGTACTATCAGAGTAGGCTCTGATATCGAAGCACAGGACTTCTCCTCTGCAACAGGCTTTGTTACATATGCAGACAACGTTTCAGCTAAGCCCGGCGAGACAATTGACTATTACATAAACATCAAGAACAATCCCGGTCTTGCAGCATTCATCGTTTGGTTCTATTATGACGCAAATGCTATGGACGTTGTAAGCGTAACCTCTGCCGGTGAGTTTGAAGATATCGCAAGCAAACCGCAGACAGGTACTTCACCTGCGGCTAACGCAAACTAAAAGTTTAAGATCCTCATTTCGCATGAAATGAGGATCTTTTCATATAATAAGCGATACTGCCGAAATAAGTGCAATTGCCGCTATACTGCGGTATTTTTTAAATTCAGGCACTATTTTGCGTATAAGATACGCTGCTGCCGCAGACTGTACGGCTATGGAAAATACCGCAAAAACTGCGAAGATCATAAGCAGGAGCGAGTCTATCCTCTGTGACTGAAACGGCTGTGAGAGCTGTGCGGCAGTTATAACGGGAAAATCCGTTATCGCTGATATTCCGCCCTCTACGAGAATTGCCGCGGTTATCACCACCGCGCTCATAATAACGCGGATAAGCAGGTATTCCGTAAGATCGCGTATTGGCTCGCCTTTGGTTATGCCTATGAGAGCCATTGCACCGCCAAGTCCGCCTGTGAGCAGAAAACTGTCGGCAAATGCGCCCCAGAAACCGTCTGTCTCCCATGTGCGCGCAATATTGGTAAAATCCGACTTTGCCGCTGCGCTTACTGCAAGAATAACAAGATACAGCGCTCCTACTGCTATGGCTATGACCGATGCACGCGAGAGCGCTTTTATTCCGGCAGAGGACATATAGATACACACCAGCGCCACAAGTCCGAGTATCAGCCATGTAACAACTCCGCCGCTGATCTCACCGCCTGTCTCGTAGGGAATGTACAAGGCTTGCAGAGATATGCGCAGACGGTTCATGAGAAGTCCGCCGCAGAATATGACGTATGCCCCCACGACAGACATCGCCCACTTTGGCAGTTCTTCCCTGTCTCTGAACATCAGCATAAACGGTATCACCACCGCCGCCTGCACGACAGCTCCGGCCGCTATGCCGATGACAGTCATTAGCGAGAGACTTCCCTGTATGCAAAGCAGCAGAAAAGCGTCAGGTATCAGCAGCATGGCGTGAAACTGATGCTTTGTTATTCTATTCATGGTATTCCTCCACAGTAAAATCTCGGCTCTGCATAGTCCGGAAACTCTGCCGAATAAGCGTATCGCCCATTCCCCTGCCCGAAAGCGGAGATATGGGAGCAGTATACGGGAAACCGTAGTCCTCCGTTGCGCATATATTTACCAGAACAGCACTTGCAAGCAGAGCGATCCCGAAAAATCCGAGAAGTCCGCCTGCCGCGAGGAAAGCAAACCTCAGTATCGTGACGGTCGGATCAAGCTCGGGTATCACAAAGCCGCTTATAACGGCAATAGCGGTCACTGTGAGCAGCGGAGTGCTTATAAGTCCCGAATTTACCGCAGCATCGCCGATTATGAGTCCGCTTACTATGCTTACAGCTCCGCCGACGGCTTTTGGCAGACGCACACCAGCCTCACGGATTATCTGATACATCAGAAGTACACCCACCGATTCCGTGACTATCGACAGCGGAGCTTTTTTCTCAGCCTCGACAAGCAGCATAAGCATCGTGCTGTTGAGCAGCTCGGGGTGGTACATCACTATCGCCGCATATACCGCAGGCAGCATTACCGATATTATAAGAGCAGCATACTTTATCCACCGCGTAAATGTAGCGTAATACGGCTTGAACGCGTAATCGTCAAGTGTCTGAAAACTCTCGCAGAAAAGCTTGGGAATAACTATCGCAAACGGAACTCCATCCACAAGGAGTGCAACGCGTCCCTCTATCAGCTTGGAACACAGCACATCGGGGCGTTCGGTCGTCCCCGTTGAACTGAAAAGCTCAAAGCGCCTGCTTTCCACAAACGGGCGGATATAGCCTGTTGAAAGTATCGACTCCAGCTTGATTTGCCCGAGTGAGCGGCGGATATCCTGCATCAGCCTTTTGGGAACGCGGTCTTTCATGTAGCAAAGGCATAGGTTAGTTTCGCTCTTGTCACCCTTTATGAAAAGCTCCATAACAAGCTCCGGTGTTTTGAGCCTGCGCCGAATCTGCGACATATTCGTGCGTATGACCTCGGAGAATCCCTCGTGCGCGCCCATGAGATTTCCCTCGCCCGACGGCTCTTGTATACCGCGTGACTCATATCCCTGCGCTCCGAACGCGAGAGCACGGTCAACGCCCTGCGCTATCAGGATAGCAAATCCCGAATTCAGCAGCCGAAAAAAAGTGCCGTAATCCTGCGCCTCGGGTCTGTCGGTAGAGAGCAGCAGGTATTTCTGTATATGTTCGATCAGCGCGGAGGAATTCTCCATTGGCGGAATATTCATAAGCGGTTCAAACACAAGCTCCGTCAGCACCGAGGTAGAGACCATTCCGTCACAGCTTAGCAGAGCGCACCTGACTCCGCCGGCTGTAAATTCGTTTACAAGTACATCTGACGAGCCGCCGGATATTTCCTTTATCCGCGCCAGATTATCCTCAAGGCAAGGCAGTATCGGAAGTTCATCATAATTCAGCTTTCCCATTTTTTCACTCCTTTTTCGTAGTATGCGCTTTTTTTCCGCCGCTATACGGTGCAGGCATATAATCTATTGATTTTGACATCTGAATATGATACAATATAATCAAGGCAATTTTGGAAAAAGCTGCCTTAACGGAGGTACTTCTATGAATGTTAAAAATAAACTTCTCGATGCGCTTGCAAATGCAGGCAATGAATATATATCAGGAGCGGCGCTCGCGGCACAGCTCGGTGTCAGCAGAAATGCCGTGTGGAAAGCCGTAAAGGCCCTCAGCGCTGAGGGATACGGAATAGAATCTGCTCCCTCGCGCGGTTATCGGCTCACGAGCGACAATAATCGTCTCGCGGCGGAGTTTATCACACCGTTTCTGCGTACAAATGCGCTCGGACGCGTCATGAGCGTTTACAGCGAGATAGACTCTACCAACAGCCGTGCCAAGGAGCTTGCGTCTGAGGGAGCAGTCCACGGTACGACTGTTGTCGCGGATATGCAGTCGGCAGGCCGCGGCAGACTCGGCAGAGCGTTTGTCTCGCCGTCAGGAAAAGGACTTTACATGAGCGTGATAATCCGCCCCGATTACTCGACAGAAACAGCTTCGCTCATCACATCGGCAACTGCCTGCGCGGCTGCTGAAGCTGTGGAAAATCTCTGCGGCAGCGAAGTGCGTATCAAATGGGTCAACGACCTCTATATGCATGGGAAAAAGATCTGCGGTATACTTACCGAGGCATCTCTCGGACTTGAAATGCGCACCCTTGACTACGCTGTCATCGGTATCGGAGTAAATGTCCGCAAAATAGGCGAAAGCTTTGACAGCGACCTGAGTATGCGCGCTACCTCGATAGAGGACGTTACCGATCTAAAGCTCAACCGCAACGAACTCTGTGCGGAGATACTGAACTGTCTTGAAAAATACCTCGACAGTCTTGAGGAGAGAGGTTTTCTCGCGGAATACCGCCGCAGAGAACTGCTCACAGGTAATCTTATCACGGCAAACATCGGCGGCGAGACCATTACCGCAAAAGCTGTCGGAATAGACGATAATGCCAACCTCATAGCCGAACTCCCTGACGGCTCGACCCGTCACCTTGGCTCGGGAGAAGCTAATTTGTGCCGAATTAAAACTTGATATGCTGCGTATAATATGGTATAATGTGCATAATATGGGACTTCGCCCGCGAAGCCCTTTCAAAAGGAGCATTACTTTATGAACATAGAAGTTACAAGAATCAACGCACAAATTCAGACAGATCCTGCAAAATTCGTCAAGGAAGTCAATGAGGACTACATCTACAGACTCAAAAAAATTGCGGACGACATAATCGCTAACCGTGAACAGAAACCCGTTATCCTTATCTCAGGGCCTTCGGGTTCGGGTAAGACCACCACTTCTTTTCTTCTTGAAAAGCTGCTCGATGACAGCGGTCACCCAACACACACTCTTTCAATGGATAATTATTTCCGACCGCTTACGGAAAGTGAAAAGGCTCTTGCGGCTCTCGGAAAAATGGATCTCGAATCTCCCGACCGGGTTGACAAGGAACTCCTCAATGCGCAGATACACGCTATAAATATGGGCGAGGAGATCGAGATACCGCGCTATAACTTCAAAACATCTTCGCGTGACGGAAAAGGTACTCCCTTCCGCCGAAACAAGGGCGAACTCGTTATCTTCGAGGGTATCCACTCGCTCAATCCCGATGTTATCACCGTGCCGGACGAGGAGCTGTGCAAAATCTACGTCAGCGTCCGCACCCGAATCACCTGTGGGGATATTATCCTCCACCCGTCAAAGGTTCGCCTTATGCGCAGAATGATCCGCGACAAGAACTTCCGCCAGCGCTCGCTGCGCGAAACCATGAATATGTACGACAGCGTTGAAGCAGGCGAAAACAAGTACATCATGCCATACAAGCACCGCTCGGACTACGATGTTGACACGTTCATGGCTTACGAAATGAGCGCTTACCGCGATCTTATTCTTCCTCAGCTTCGTGAGATGAATGACGTTGCCGAACTCCGTGACACTATCGGCGTTTTCGAGAACCTCTCGCCGCTTGCTCCCGAATATGTCACCCCTGATTCACTTATCTGCGAATTCGTGGGCAACGGTCAGTTTAAGTATTGACATCAACCGCGGCACTGCTGCAAAAACTATAAAATCACGGAGAGTTCAATAAATGAATAAGTACAAAAAGCTTGCAATGAATACCATGGTATTCGCAATAGGCAGTTTCGGCTCAAAGATACTTGTCCTGCTGCTGACAAGACTTTACACGGGTCATCTCAGTCCTGCGGAGTCGGGCGTAAAAAATATGCTCGAACTTACCGCGCTCTTTCTACAGCCGATTTTTACATTTGCACTTCAGGAATACCTTATACGTTTCGGTCTGGATAAAAATTATGACAAGCGCGAGGTTTTCACTACCTCCAGCACGATCACACTCGCCGGTATGGTGATAATGGCGTTCATTATCCCTATACTGCGGCTTATCCCGACCACCAACTTTGTAAAGGGCTATACCGCGCTGCTGACAATTTATGTCATTACTTCGTCGCTGAGAATGCTTTGTCAGCAGTTCGTCCGCTCGCGCGATATGGTCAAGCTTTTCTCGCTTGACGGTATCCTCGCGACCCTTACGCTGTTCACATTCAACCTCGTTTTCATTGCAAAGCTTGAATGGGGCGTAAAGGGCTTTATGCTCGCGGTTATCCTCTCCGACCTTTGCTCTTCGATATTTCTCTTTACCGCGGCAAAGCTATGGGAGTTCCTTGACGCCCGCTGCTTCAACAAGGAACTTGGCAGAGAGATGATGCACTTTGCAACTCCGCTTATTCCGACTATCGTAATGTGGGCGATCACGAGTCTCTCCGACCGCCTCTTTATCAATCAGATGCACAGCGACCGTGTTCAGTTGGGCGAGGGCGCTGTCGGTATCTACAGCTACGCCAATCAGATACCGAACCTTATCTCGATGGTCTCGACTATTTTCTTTCAGGCGTGGAATATGTCCGCGATAACAGAGAACGAATCCGCCGACAGAACACGTTTCTACAGCAGGGTTTACTCGGCTTATGAGGCTATCCTCTTTATTGCATCGGCAGGACTTCTCCTGATGATCAAGCCTGTTACCGCTATTCTCATCAACTCCTCGACCTACTCGGAATACGGCGATGTATACATCTACACGCCCATTCTCGTGATCGCCGTGCTGTTTATGAGCCTGAACCAGTTCCTCGGAAGTATCTACTCCGCAACCAAGCACACCCGCAACTCCTTCTGGACTGCGCTTGCTGCCTGCATTGTAAATCTTATCATGAACTATTTTCTCATTCCCGAATGGGGTATCCAAGGTGCAGCTATTGCAACTCTCCTCAGCTACTACATCTGTTTCTGGCTGAGGATCGTCGATGCACGCTACTATGTGCCGTTCAGTTTCAACGGCGGAAAGTCCCTGCTCAACACGCTGGCGCTCGTTATCATGAGTTGGCTCACCATTTCAGCTCCTAAATTTTACATTCTCTGGGAGCTTCTCATTGTGGCATTTGTAATGCTGCTTAATTATGAGGCTGTTATGGCTACGGTCAGAAAACTCCTCAAAAGAAGCTGAAACCATAAACTATCTTAACCAAAGGAGGAATATCCATGTCCACACCCCACAATAATGCCAAAAAAGGCGATATCGCCAAAACCGTTCTCATGCCCGGTGATCCGCTGAGAGCCAGATTCATCGCCGAAAACTATCTTGATTCACCTGTCTGCTACAATGAAGTCCGCGGTATGCTCGGCTTTACCGGAACATACAAGGGAGTTCCCGTTTCCGTTCAGGGCAGCGGCATGGGTATGCCGTCAATCGGGATATACTCGTGGGAACTGTTCAATGAATACGAAGTTGAAAATATTATCCGCGTAGGTACGGCAGGAGCGGTTTCCGACAGCGTTGCTCTCCGTGATGTTATCATCGGCATAAGCGCAAGTACAAACTCCAACTACGCCTCACAGTATCGTCTGCCCGGAACCTACGCTCCGACCGCGTCGTGGCAGCTCATATCTGCCGCAGTCAAGGCTGCCCAAACCAAAGGCTGCACCTACCACGTCGGCAACATCTTCTCAAGCGATACTTTCTATGACGACGCCAACAGCCTTGCAGAATGGCAGAAAATGGGTGTTCTCGGTATTGAAATGGAAGCTGCCGCACTCTACATGAATGCTGCTCGGTCAGGCAAAAATGCTCTTGCGATCCTTACTGTCTCGGACTGCCCGCTCAGAGGGCTCTCAACGACCGCAGAAGAACGACAGACAAGCTTCCGTGATATGATGGAGATTGCTCTGGAAACGGCTTTAATGGTCAATTAATGCATTATATAACAACAAGGGACGCTTAATGCGTCCCTTGTTTTATGTGCGATGTTAAGTTTTATCAGGGTGACAAACTGGAAGTTGTTTGATAAGTAGTTATTAGTCCAAATCGCAATCAAATACCGCTTTGTCGAAATTGCGGTTCTTTAAATCTTCATCTGAAATAATCCAAAAGATATTCCACAGACAGCCAACACCAAAATCATATTGAAACAGCAGATGTGTTTTTTCGTCTACATTCGGAATATTGCCGCCCGTAGGATAACCGAATAATTTGTTTCCGTTATACGAAAGGCATTCGATATCATAATCTGGAGCAACTTCTGCAAGACGGTCAAATTGGTTACAGTCAAGCACATATCCAAGGGACTGATAATCTGTGGCGAGTTCAAACTCAACAGCTTTTTCCTCAAAAGCTTCTGTAAAATACTTTGTATAATATGGAACAGGCGGCACAGTTCTCTTTAAATCCGCCAGTTCGCCGTTGTACCAGATCACCTTGTGATAAGCCGAATTTTCAGGGTCGTCAGCAACGCTTT
>ERZ834722.760-NODE-760-length-34149-cov-8.680912_pt1 | contig 34149 bp, 8 predicted proteins | sample MGYA00519576_ERZ834722 | MGnify/ENA primary metagenome ERZ834722 (study PRJEB31850, sample SAMEA3708759) | human gut metagenome | biome: human gut; feature: human-associated habitat; material: faeces | place: China | collected 2014 ...
ATATTATTTGTAAATTCCTTTTTTTATTGTATCTACTCTAAGGGGTTCATTTCAATAATTGTGTATCCTTTTAAAATTCATCATCAGATGATTTGTATAAATTATCTTCTTTTTCTTTTATTTCCTTTTTAAGTCTATTTACCTCTTCTTGTTTAAGAAGCATTTTTAATTTATCCGAATTATTTGTTTCTAAACCTTCTTCTAAAGCATCATATAATTCATCTTTTGTTACTACATCATCATATAAATCATATTTATCTTTATAATCTGCTTCAATAATAGAATCTTCATCTAATATTTTTTTAGGTTCACTTAATTGTTTTGGTACTTCAGCACTTAATTTACTATCTTGATATAAATTTCCATTAGGATAAATAGTATCATCATCTGTACCATTTCTAGAACCAATATTAATTTCAGGTTTAAATTCTATTTTAGTTCCTTCTGACATTCTTTGAATATCTTCTTTTTGTTTATTCTTTCTTTTAATTAATATTATAAGCATTATTATAATCGCTAATAATAGTAATAAAAGTGATAATAATGCAAAGAATTGTCCTAAAGTTAATCCTAAAATTTTCTTACTTTTCTTTTCAACATCTATTTGGTAACTTTTTGTAAAACCATTTTCATCTGTAACTCTAACCATTACAACATTGTTACCTTCTTTTAAATCTTTATTACCTGTTATTTCTACTTTCGCATTAGGATTTTTAGTAATTGCTTCTACATCTAGGGAATCAGTATTTCCATCAACAGTCAATTTATAATTTAAATTATCTGGATCAAAATTATCATCTAACTTTTTACCATCAATTTTTATATTTGATAAATCATTATTACTTTTAAGTGGACTTCTTTTTACATTTAAAGTATAAATTCTTACGCTTCCATCTTCTGCGATTACTTTAATTGTTATAGGGGTAGTTTCTCCTACTTTTAAATCTTTATTACCAATTACCTCTACTTTAGCTTTATCTGATGCTTTATAAGTTAAATCAAGTTTATTACTTTCATATGGTACTGTAACTTCATAATTACTCATATTTTTATCAAATTTAGGACTTATTTCACCATTACCTATTACTAAACTTTCTAGATAATTTTCATTTGATTTTTTTTGTTCTTCTTTTGTACCAGAATTAGAACTTGTACTTGTACTTGCTTTCTTTTTAGTTACATTTACTGTATATGTATTTTTATTACCATTTTCTGCAGTTACTGTAACTGTAATATAATTCATACCTGGTTTTAGGTTACTATTACCACTTATTGTAACCTTAGCCTTACTACTTGATGCAATTGCTTGTACTGTTAAGTTATCAACATTACTTGGTACTGTTATAGAATAAGAGAACTTATTTTTATTAAATGCAGGGCTTAATGTATAACCACCTACATTTAATTTACTTAATGTTGCATCTGAGTCAAGAACAGGCTCATTTTTCTTTTCTTCCTCTCTTGTTACAGTAATTTTATATGTTTTTTTACTTCCATCTTCTGCGGTTACTTCTACTGTTACTACATTGTTTCCTACCTTTAAATCTGTATTACCTACTATTTTAACGCTTGATTTTTCATTATTTGTTATTGCTTTAACATCTATTTTAGTCGCATTATTTGGTACCTTTAAAGTATAATCTAAATTATCTTTATTAAATACTGGACTTAATGTATAACCTGGAACTGATAAATCTTTTAGGGAGTTATCGTTTGATTTTTGAATTGCAGACTGTCTTGTTACAGTTATTGTATATGTTCTTTTATTTCCATTTTCTGCAGTTACTACTACTGAAATATTATTAGCGCCTACACTTAAACTTTTATTTCCTGTTCCTGTAAGAATTGCTTTAGCACTTTCTTTTGTAGCATTTAATGTTACACTTGAAACATTATTTGGAACTGTTAAACTATAACTAGTTGTATTTTTATTAAATGCTGGACTAATTGTATATCCTGTAATACTTAAAGCAGATAAATAATTATTAGAATCTTTAATAACAGGAGTTCCTATTGTTATTGTTTTTGAAACTGGTGTTACTGATAATTTATTATTATTACAGTCATTTAATAATACATTTGCCAAAGATAAAGTTGTTGAACCAGTTTTTAATGTTTTAAATTTTAAAGTAATTATATCTGTTGCTGAACTAAATCCATTTGATAAGGTAAAATCTATACCTGCAAATTTATAATTATTATTTTTATTTACAGATACAGCGTATGGAGAACTCATACCAGTTGCGGATATAAATTCTAAATAATCACTATCAAATGATATGTTTCCTCCTACACCACATATACCAATATTACTTGAATCAACATTAACATTGTTAACATTTACTTTAGCAGTTATTTCATCACCAATATTAGCATTATTATTTACTGTATAACCAATACTAGCAGATCCTACTGTACTTGCAGCATTTGCTTTAATATATATTGCAAATATAGATGCTACTACTATTAAAATTATAATAAGTTTATTTGTTATCTTTCCATTATTCTTCATTATGTACCTCCTACTAATTCTTCAAATAATATTGTAATGCACTTATCGCATCGCTTATATCTATTTCACTATCTTCTACCATATCACCAGCAACAAAATATGCTCCTGTTAATGCTTTAGAACTATTTTCACCATTTAAGTAATGACCTAGTATACCAATTGAATCACTGATATCTATTACTCCATCACCATTAACATCGCCTTTTATTACAATAGTTTTTCTATCTTTTTCTTCTCCATTAATCATTAACTTAACTATATATCCTGTCGCAACTATATCACTATCTGATATAACACTTGTTTCATCACTATTTACTATTTCTAAATATTCATTAGGGTTATCTAATTGATCTTTTAATTCAAGTGCTGTTGTATTTACTTTTACTGTTTTTATATAACCATTTGCTATTGTATGACCATATTTAACAGATGTTATTACTTCTGATATATTTGCTTTTTTCACAAATGTTACTTTATATGTTAAGAATGTTCCATCTTCTGCTGTTACTAATATTACAACTTCTGTATTACCTACTTCTAGTGGTGAAATTGTATATGTATGTGGTGATGTATATGTTGTTCCATTTATTTTCATATTTGATTTATTATCTTCAAGTACACTTGTTAAATCAACTTTATTTACATCACTATCTATATTTACTATATAAGAATATTTTGTTTTATTAAAACTTAATTCTCCAGAGCTTACTCTTAAATCACTTAAGTATGCATTACTTGATGCCTGTTTTGAATATGTTATTTTATAATTTTTAACTGTTTTACCATCTTCTGCAGTTACTTGAACTGTAATTGCACCATTACCATTATTTTTTGGAATATCAACAACATTACTACTTTGTTTATTACCATTTACTAAATATGTAAGTGTTGATGTATCAATATTTGGTGTTGCATTTATTGTTAATTTTTCTAAACTATATGGTATTTCTCCAATACTATATTCTGTTTCATTCATATTAAATTCTTTATCTAGAGTTTGTCCATTTACTGATAAACTACTAAGGTTAGCATCACTACTTAATTCTTTACTAAGTCTATGAATAATTACACTATATGTTTTTGTATTTCCATTTTGTGCGACAACTATAATTTCAAGTGTTGTATCACCTTCTTTTAAGTTATCAACTGTAATTGTTTTAGGTGTAAAGAAATTTTCTGAAAGAACTTTAATACTTGCATTTTTATCTTCTGTTTCTATATCAAAACTTATTTTATCAATATTATTTTCTACATTTATATTATATAAGAATGTAGTTTTATTAAAATCTATTTTACCTAATGATGGTGTTAATTTACTTAAATAAGCATTATCTGATTTTACTATATTGTATGTTATTGTATATAATTTTTTACTTATTCCATCTGCTGCGGTTACTTCTACTGTTATTATATTTTCACCAAGAAGTGTTGGTATATCTACTATATTACTATCAAAGGAAGTTGTTCCTACATAATATTTTATAGTTGAATCTGAATTTGTTGGAGTAGCATTTATTTTTAATTTAGTTGTTCCATAAGGAATATCTCCAATACTATAATCTAGTGTTGTTGATGTAAATGTTTTATCTAAATTATATCCATTTACACTTAAATCATGAAGTGTTGCATCATTACTTAATGCTTTTACAACATTAAATACATATACATCCATGCTTCCATCTTCCGCAATTGTTGTAAGTCTTACTACTTTATCATCTTTTGAATATGTACCATTACCTGTTACTGTTGTAGTAGTAACAGTTGGCACGCCTTCTATATTAAATTCTGTACTTCCGTATGGAATTGTAAGTGTATATTCTCTTTTATCTTTTGATAAAGATGGAGATAACACTGCATTTGTTAAATTAACTTTTGATAAAGTTGTATCACTTGATTTTGGTCTATTTACTTTTATTGTATATATTTTTATAGTTTTTCCATCTTCTGCAGTTACTGTTACTTTATAAATATTATCTACTGTTGTTGATAATTCTATATTATCTTGTTTTGAAATAGATGCATTTTTATCTTCTGCAACCGCAGTTACTTCTTCTTTTGTAAGAATACTTTTTTCTTCTTCAACTGTTGTTTCATAATATAAAGTATCTTTATCAAAATCTGGTGTTAATGTATAACCCATTACTGATAATAAACTAAGATTTGCATTATCATTTTTTATTCTATTTACATGTAACTTATATGTTTTTTCGTCTCCATTTTGCGCTGTTACTGTAAGTACAATTTCATTATCTCCTGTTTTTAAAGATATTTCTCCATCACCTTTTACGCTAGAATCAACATCTTTTAATACTGCTTCTACATTTATTTTTGTCTTACTATAATTTACATCACCTAAATCATATTCAAGTGTATCAGAACTAAAGTTTTCTATTTCTTTTCCATCAACTTTTATCATTGATAAATCATTTATATTCTTCTTAGCTCTAATTACATTTATATTATAATCAAGTATTGAACCTGATTCACTTTCTACCCTAATAACTATGTTATTATCTCCTACATTTAGTGAATGAATACCTGTTCCTGAGATAATAGTTGCTCTACTATCTGTTAGGGTTGCGGATACATCTATTGATGATATATTTCCATCAACATTTACTGTATAACTTGTTATATTTGAATTAAATTCTGGTGTTAATGTTCCTTCACTAACAGTTATATCTGATAATGTATTTATACTTGATTTAGTTCTCTTTATATTTAATATATATGTATTTGACTTAGTCTCATCTTCACTTACAACAGTTACTTCTATTTGTTTTTCGCTTGTTGAAATATTATAGTGTCCTTCTCCTGATGTTACTTTTGAATTTGGTTCTAATTTAGTAGCAGTTACATTAAATTCTGTTACATCAACAGGTACTGTTACTTCATATTCAAATACATTTGATGAGAAACTTGGTAAGAAACTACCATTAGTTACTGTTAAATTTGATAAAAGTGCAACATCTGATTTTTCTCTTGTTACTATTAATGTATATGCTCTTACGCTTCCATCTTCTGCAGTTACTAATATATTTATCTCATTATCACTTGTTGTTAAAAGTTCTGTATCATTGAATATATATTCTGCTTTTTTATCTGTTTCTACTTTTGGATCATTTACTGTAACTATTAAATTTGTTTTATCTGCTTTTGTCACATCATTTGGTACAGTAACTTTATAATTTAATCCATCTTTAACTGCTGGAACTCCCGCAAGAGTTATACCCTGAATACCTGTATCATCATTTAATTTTCTTTTAACAGTAATTTTATATATTTCACTTACACTAGTATCATGTGCTTTTACTGTTAATGTAATTGTATTTGATCCAGTACTTAAATTTATAAGTCCATTACCTAATACAGTTGCAAGTTCATCTTCAGCAATTCCTTCTACTTTTAGAGCAGTTGTATTATAATCAACTTCTCCTAAATCATATATTGTTTTACTTTTATTAAATCCTGTTATAGTCTTATCATTAATTTTTAAGTCTTTTAAATAAGCATTTACTCTTTTACTTCTTTCAATAAATAAAGTATATGTTTTTAAATCTCCATTTTCTGCGGTTACAATTATATCTATTTGATTACTTCCAAAGTTCAAATTAAATTTATTACTTAAATCTGTTGTTATAGTTGCTTTTCCTGTATCTTCTACAACTGCACTTACACTTACACTATCAGTTGCACCTGGTACAGTTAAATTATAAATTAATTTGTCTTTGTTAAAACCTGATACGCTTACATTATCTACTTTTATATCACTTAAATTATTATTTGATGATTTTTCTCTTTCAACTGTAACTGTATATTCATTTTGTGTTCCATCTTCTGCAGTTACTGTTAAAGTTATATCTTTTACTCTTTCTGTTGATGACATAGTAAATTCTGTACCATTTGCAGGTGTAATAACACTTTCACTATTTATTTCAGAAGATAAAGAGAACTTAGTTGTATCACTTGGTACACCAATTTTACATTTATTATCAGTTAATAAACAATATCTTGATGAATCTGTTCCAATTGTAAGTGTTACCTTTTTTATACTTGTATCATTAGATTTTGTTCTTGTTACTTTTATAGTATATGTTTTTTCATCTCCATTTGCAGCAGTTACTTTAAATGTATATATGTTATCATTTTTAGTTGTTAAACTAATTGCTGGACTTTTTTCTATGCTAGCGTCTTCACTTACTGTAACATCTACATCACTAGGTGTTAATGTTGTCTTATTATTTGGAAGTGTTACGCTATATGTCCCATCAGCATTTAATGTTGGTGTTACTCCTGATACATTTATACTTTTTACTTTATTATCACTATTCTTTTCTCTTCTTACATTAATAATATAATTTTTTACTACTGATGTATCATGCGCTGTTACTGTAATAATTATTTTATTATCACCAGTTTTTAGTTTTATATTTCCTGTACCTGATACTTTAGCTAAAGTATCTTCCGCTATTGCAGATATATTTAATTCAGTTTTATTAAAAGGTACATCATCTAAAGTATATTCTGTTTTATCTTTATTAAAATCAGTAATTGTTTCATTATCTACTTTTAAGTCTTTTAAATTTGCATTTATTCTTTTACTTTTTTCTATATATAAAGTATATGTTTTTAGTTCATCATTTTCTGCTTTTACTACAATTTCTATTTTATTACTTCCAAAGTCTAAATTAAATTTATTACTTAAATCTGTTGTTATTACTGCTTTTCCTGTATCTTCTACTGTAGCAGATACAAGTACACTACTTGTAGTTCCTGGAACTGTTATATTATAAGTTAATTTATTTTTGTTGAAATCAGATAAACTTACATTATCTACTTTTATATCGTTTAAATTATTATTTGATGATTTTTGTCTTTCAACTGTAACTGTATATTCTTTTTTAGTATCATCTTCTGCAGTTACTGTTAAAGTTATATCTTTTATTCTTTCTGTTGGTGTCATAGTAAATTCTGTACCATTTACAGGCGAGATAGTACTTTCACTATTTATTTCTGATGTTAAAGAGAATTTTGTTGTATCGCTAGGTACATTAATTTTACATTTATCATTTTCCATTAAGCAATATCTTGATGAATCACTTCCTATTGTTAATGTTACTTTGTTTAGTGTTGTATCATTAGATTTTGTTCTTGTTACTTTTATAGTATATGTTTTTTCATCACCATTTTCTGCAGTTACTTTAAATGTATATATGTTATCATTTTTTGTTGATAAATTTATTGCTGGACTTTTTTCTATACTAGCATCATCACTTATTGTAACATCTACATCATTAGGTGTTAATGTTGTCTTATTATTTGGAAGTGTTACACTATATGTTCCATCAACATTTAATATTGGTGTTACTCCTGATACTTTTATACTTTTTACTAAATTATCACTATTTTTTTCTCTTTCAATATTTAATTTATATGTATTTTTAGTTGTACCATTATGCGCTGTTACTTCTATTACTATTTGATTATCACCAGTTTTTAGTTCTAGATCTCCTAAACCTTTTACTGTTGATAACTCATTTGTTTTAGTTGCATCTACATTGATTTTATTTTTACTAAATGGAACTTTAGCTAAAGTATATTCAAATATATTTTTATTAAAATTATCTATACTTATGCCATCTACTTTTATATCATCTAATAAAGCAATGTCATATTTCTTTCTTTCAACATTTATTGTATATGTTACTGTATTTCCGCTTTCTGCTTTTACTACTACTTCCACTTGATTATTTCCAAAGTTAAGATTTGTATTTCCTGTAATACTTTCTACTTTAGCATACTTTGATAGAGGTGTTGCATTAACATTTATACTTGTTACACTTCCATCTACAGTTACATTATAATTTCTTGTTTCTTTACTGAACACTGGAACAAGTTTTCCAGGATTTACTATTAAACTAGATAAATTTGCATCTGTTGATTTTGCTCTTACTAAGTTTAAAGTATAGTTTTGAATACTTCCATCTTCCGCAGTTACTACAATTGTTACATTACTTGTATTAGTTGTAAATGTTTTAGATGCAGTATTTAACGAGCTAGTAAGTGTTTCAGAACCATTTGCATCTACTATTCCAACCATTGCTTTATCTGTATCATTAACAATTGCTTTTACATCTATAGAGCTTACATCTTCTGTATAATTATAGTTATAATCTCCAAAGAACGTACTTGTAAATGCTGGTGATAAAATAGCACTTGGTGTTGATTTAACTTCTAAGCTTTTTAATTTGTTATCATTTGATAATCTTCTAACATGTAATTTATATGTTTTTTCGTCTCCATTTTCTGCTTGAACAACTATATTTAATGTATTATCTCCAATATTTAAATTAACTGTTCCAGTTCCACTTTTTATTTGTGCTTTATCTGTATCTTCTACTACTGCTCCTACTAATAAACTTGTTGTTTCATTAGATACATTTGGTAAAGTATATTCTAAAGTATTTTTATTAAAATTAGTTACTGTTTTATTATTTACTGTTAAATTACTTAAATTATTATTACTTGATGGAGAAGTTCTAGTTACTGTGATTGTATATGTTTTGCTTGTACATGTATTTCCTGGAACACTTGCATATTTAGAATCACAATTTTCTGCATTTACTACAATATTATGTGTATTTGTTGTTGTTCCATAATTTGTAAAATCAAATGTTCCTGTTCCACTTGTTATAACTGCATTTGAATCATTTGTTAAAGCTGTTACTTCTGATGATTTAGTTTTATATGGAACAGTTGCTGTATATGATGTTGTTCCACCACTAAATGTTCCAATATTTACACCATTTGTTAATGTTAAACTTTTTAGTGTCGCATCATTATTTAATCTATATACTGTTAATCTATATATTTCTTGTGTACCATCTTGTGATTGAACAACTAAATTAAAATTATTTTCTCCGACATTTAAACTTTTTATTCCAAGACCACCAGGTAATACTTTTCCAGATGTATCAGATGCTGTTGCAGATATATCAACACTTGTTATATTATTTGGTACTGTTGTTTGATAATCTCTTACTGTTTCTGAATCTGGTACAAATGTAGGATTTAATGGATACTCTTGTGTACCATTTTTTACTGATAATGATTTTAATAATGTATTTGCGGACATTTTTCCGAATACATTTAAGTTTATTGGAGTCGTAACCTTAGGTCTATCATTATTTAAAGTTGTATATTCATCATCAAATGAAAAGTTTATTACATTTCCTGCTTTTGCAGTATCCTTTATTTTGAAATAAACACTTACAAGTTCACCTTCTGTTTCAAGTGGTTTTGCATTTGTACTATCTTGTACTATAAATGTAACCATATTGTCTTCTTGTGAATCATATGGTAAAACTTGCCAATTTGTTTTCTTTTTTGCTGCAGGTGTTGTACCAGATGCAGGCCATATACCTCCTTGATATGTTGTTGACATATCTGTTTCTGAATATAATTCACCATCTGCATACATTGGTTCAACTAAAGTACTATCATATTTAACACCAATTTGCATTGATATTTCCGTATCTGCCCCTGGAATATAATAAATAGATAATTTAATTACTTTACCTGGTTCAACGTCAGCATTATTTGTAAGTTCATCGCCTGTTCCAGATCCTTCCCAATCATTATCAAATGCATTCCAATCATATGCTTTTAATATGTATTGATGTTCACCATCTGCATGTACATTAATTATGTTTAATGAAAATGATGAAATAAAAACTGAAAAAATAAGCATAAAGCTTAATATTTTACTAAAAAACTTTTTCATTTACTACCTCCTAAGGATAGACTCCTATTATTAATATTAATTATATCAAATTTAATTAATTTTGTGAATAAAAATTCCTTAATTTATAAGAAAAAAAGAGTTTTTTTATAACTCTTTAATTGTTTAAATTTTTCTATTTTTTTACTTTGTTCGCTTGTTTTACAAAATTAACTATGAGATAATATATTTGGAATATTTAGTTGCTTGAGTGTCTACCGAATCTCTTACAGAGAGGAGGTTTGATAAAAATGAAAAAAAGAAACTTTGTAATCAAAGTTCTTAGATATATTTCTATCATTTTACTACTCTTAATCATTATGATTATTGTAATAAAAAAATAACACTTAATTTCATAAGAAATTAAATGTCTAACTAAACAATAGGTAGACATTCAACGTGCAAAACTGAATGTTCCCTTTTTTATTTTATGCAAGGTGTCTTGCTCGTATTCATAATAACATATTTTTTATATTTTTTCAAGTTAAAAATCCGATATCATTTTATTACTATCTACCTTATTAGTATTAGCAATAAAAAAACTAGATTAAAAACTAATAGAGTAAATTATAAAAAATTAATAAAATCAATGCAATCATAATAATATAAGAAGGCACTCACAATTCAAGAATGTCCTTTTCTTTGCTAAATATATATAATTCAATGATACATCTTCAAATGCAAACTCATCCATTACTTTATAATGTTTTCTAGGCTGGACATGAAAAAAATACAAAAAATTAATCTTTCGATTTATTCTGTATATCAAGTTCGAACAAATTCATCAATAGAGTAAATATAAGTTCTTTAATTTGTTCTTCTATATACATTTTCTCAACATTTTTTTCTGCTTTTATTAAAACTATTTTGAAATTGTTTTTTCATCATCGCTTAATTCATAATTAGATAATGTTTCATTAACAACATTTGCCAGAAGTTCTTCATTTAATGTATTAATTTCTTTTTTTCCCTTCATTTTTACATTTGGAATTTTTGTTAATATAGGATAAATATTTTCAATTAATTGTCTAACATCCATTCTTTTTTCAGGAAACTCCAAGATTAATTTTTGAATATAGCTCTTTATTAAAAATGAATTAATGTATTCTAAATTATCTAATATAATTTTATTTGAATTAGATGTTAAATAATTAGCTATTAAATATTTATTTAAGAAATCTAATGTTGTAATAAATTTATACACGCTTTCTTCTGTATTATATTGTTTTAAAACGTCAATTAATCCTTTTAAATTTGCATTAAAATATAAAGATTGCATTTTTTCCTGACCGACTATCAATTCAACGGCTTCTGCAATTTTCTTTTCGTAAGAATATGCCATTAATAAAGAATGAGAAGAAAAATATTTTTCAGTAAGATATTGTGTATACCCCTCATTTAAACCTTCACCAATTTGGTTGTTAGCACTTTTTATTTGTTGAAATCCAGAAAAAATAATATGAGATTTTGGATCTATATAAGTGGTTGATACATGAAATAATTCATGATCTATTGTTGACTTATAATTATCTTCCGATAATTCAATTGTATTCTTTTCTGGTAACCATTGAGCTCCTACAGATTCGTTTAAAATCAAATTTGACATTTTAAAATTTTTAACTGAAGTTTTTATATTATTAAAATTATTATAAAATAAGATTAAATCTGAATCCGAAATATTTTGTTTAACTGTATTAATAAATTCAATTATCAATGGACTAAATTTTTGCTCTAATATTTTTGTTTCGTTTATATTATCAACTTTTCTTAACACTTCAGTCGGCAAAACAGCTGTTTTAACATCTTTTAATTTAAAATCCTTCCTTAATTTATAATTGTTTTTAATTGATTCCCCTGCAGTATAGTAAATTATAGTAGAAGTTAAAAGTAATATAATATGAACTAAACTATCCATTTAAATCACCACTTGTATTTTCTAAAAATTTTTCAACTTCTTCCCATTCTTCGCATGATTCAATATTTTCCAAACTTTTTTCCAAATCAAACGGATAATAGATCGATGCAAAAATATTTAAATTTTTATTTTCATCATAAGAATTATCAGTATAAATAATATAATCTTTATTAGTTTTAATAGATTTAAATGTATATAGAATTTCAAAATTTTTTTCGGTGTTGTCAATTATACATTTGAAAGTTTTTTTGTTTTCCATTCTATCACCTCTATTATTATTTTATCATATTTTTATTAATATTTATAATTTTATTATACCATTTTTCGTTTTTTTGATTAATTAAAGATTCAATTTTGATTATTTCATCTTTTTTTAGATGTTAATATTACTATTCTCATACATTTTTATTATTATTTCCAAACATATGATTTTTTTACTTTCTGTTTATTATAAATAGATATTATAGATTATTCATCTGTTTTTTTCAATACTGAAGTGTTGTACTTCACATTTAAATTAACATTTTGACTATTACATTGTATCATAGGTTTCTGGTTATGACTCTTTTTTATTAACTAAAAATAGTGTCAATGATTTCTCACCAACACTATTTATTATAGAACCTTTATTTTGCGGATTAAGTTACCGTTTTTTCTTTACATTATTTTCTGATATGAATCTTTACTCATATATTTTTGATATATATTTTTGTAAAGCAAATTCCTAGTATACAAAAAATAGACACTCTTCAGCATTGATAGAGTGCCCTCGAAAAACTTTGAGGATGGCATTCACTTGCGAGATAAATGTTCCTCTTTTTTATTTTATGCAAGTTTTCTTGCTTGTATTCATAATAACATATTTTTTATATTTTTGCAAGGTGTCAAAAAAGCAGAGTGATTTCTCATTCTGCTTTTTAATTTAAAGTCTTAATTTTCTTTAAGATATATTCACCAAGTTTAACATTATCAGATACGTTAATTTTATCATCACCTATTAATTCCATTCCATATTTTCTATAGTCTGTAATTTTATTTTTAAGTAGGATATGATCTTGTAATATAACTTTATCTGATACATTAATCTTTCCATCACCATTTAAATCTCCCTTTAGTACAATATATAATTCATCATATACTTTACCGTTTATAACAAGTTTAATTACTTGTCCTGTTTTTACTATTTCTGAAAGATCTGTGATTTTTGTTGATTCTGCATTATAAAGTTCCAAAGTACTGCTTTCGTTATCAATATTATTTATAAATTCTGATAATGTTACTTTTTCATCCATACCAGTTATATATTCATAATCAACTCTAGCAATATTATAAACAGAACTTGTAATTTTACTTGATAATACTTCGACAGTTACTTCTTTTCTCATTGCTGGATTTTTTTCAGTACTTACAATTATTTTTGTAAATCCTTTAGTAAGTGCTTTAATATTACCATCTTCATCAACTTCTATTATATCTTTATCTAATACTTCATATAAAACTTTAGTATTAACACTAATTGGAAGAACTTTAACATTAATTTTATCTGTTTCTCCTTCTACCATTACAATATTTGTCTTATCAATTTCTAAATCAGTTACTTCTTCTTCTCTTACTACATTTAATGTAATAACTCTAGTACTATTATCTTCAGCAGTTAATGTATAAGTAATAGTGTTTTCACTTTCGTTCATCGTAATTACTTTTTCACCACTAATTGTAGTTCTAGGATCTTCAGGAATAATACTCATATTTATAATTGATATATTAGAACCAACATTTAATGTATAAGTATTTTCATTATTATTATATTCCTTATCAAGAGTTCCAGTATCTGGTTCAAATTTTGTAAGATTTAAATTAGAAGATAATGCTTTATTTACAGTTATAACATATGTATTTATACTTCCATCTTCTGCGGTTACTGTAATAGTTATAATGTTTTCACCCTTATTTAATAGATAATTTCCTGTTCCTGTTACTAAAGAATCAGGATTTGCAGTAGCATTTACAGTTATATTATCAGTATTTTCATCTACATCAACAACATAATTATTAATATCAGGATTAAACTCTGGAGTTAATGATCCTTTATCAGTTGTTAATGATATTAGTTTATTATCACTATTATATTCTCTTAAAATATTTAATGTATAAACCCTTTCTATACCACTATTTACAACCTTTAATAATATCTTGTTCTTTCCTTTAACAAGTGAATGTATTCCATCACCTGTTAATGTACTTTTTTCATCTTCAACAGTTGCGCTTACATTTATTGAATCTACATTTTCACCTACTGTTACATCATAACTAAGAGTAGTTTTATCAAATTCTGGAGTAAGTTTTCCATCTGATAATGTTATATTTTTAAGATAATTATTTACTTCATTTTGTCTATTTACATTTAATACATAAGTATTAGTTTTACCTGATTTACCAGTTACTTTTATTTGTACTTTATTTTCTCCTAATACAAAATTTTCATTACCTATTATTTCATAACTTGAATTTGGATCTTCAAGAGTTACATTTAATGATAAACTTTGTTTTTCATTTGGAATATTAATACTATATTCTAATGTATCAGGATCAAATTCTGGAGTAAGTTCTCCTTCTTTAACTATTAAATCTTTAATTCTAACACTCTCATTATATTCTCTTGTAACTTCTATTACATAAGTATTTGTATTACCATTTGCACTTGTTACTACTATATTAAATGTATTTAAACCATAATCAAGATTCTTTATTCCAGTACCATCTACTGTACTTGATAGATTTTCTGGTGTTGCATATATTTCAATGCTTGATTCTTTATCTGGCACTGTTAATTTATATGAATTTGTATTCCTATCAAATTCTGGTGATATAACATTATTTTTAACACCTAAATCACTTAAGTATGCATTTGAAGAATTTGATTTTACTATTTTTACAGCATATTTCATTACATATCCTGTTTCACTTGTTACTGTTACTATTACATTTGTTTCTTTATCAGTTAAATAATGAATTCCTAAACCACTTACTATAGATGATTCATATTCTTTTTCACCAGATAAAATTATGCTGTTGATACTATCATCTACATCTATTTCATATACTCCTGAATTATCTTTATCGAACTCTGGAGTAAGTTCTCCAACATTGCTTGTTAGAGTAAGCAATCTAGCAATTGGTTTTACTTCTTTATTAACTGTTATTTTATAGTCTTTTTTAGTTACTTTATCAGGCGCTGTTACTCTTACTATTACTGTACTAACGCTTGCATTTAAATTTTCATTACCTATTATTTCATAAGTAGCGTCCTTATCAATAGTTGTTACTAAAAGTGGAGTTAATTTTGTTACATTTGACGGAATAACCATATTGTATTCATATATATTTTTATTAAATACCGGTGTTACTACTCCTTCTTCAAACATAAGATTTTGTAATCTTGCTTCACTGCTTCCAAGTTTGTTAACAATTATTTTATAAGTTCTTATTTTCTTATCTTTACTTGTTACTGTAACAAATATTTCAGTTCTGTTACTAGAAAGTTCATGTCTTCCAAATCCGTTTACAGTAGCTTCATTACTTTCTCTTACACCACTTACTGTTATAACACTTGCACTATTTGGAACATTTACATTATATGTATTTGTTTTTTTATTAAATACTGGATCAAGTTCACCAGGATCTACTGATAAATCTGTTAAGTAATTGCTGTAATTTTCTTTTGCTTGTTTTGTTATAGTTAATACGTAATCTCTTACTTTTTTACTAGTAGATGTTACTCTTACTGTTATAGTATTTTCTCCTTCTACCAAGTTTTCATTACCTATTATTTGAACAGTTGCTTCTTTATCCATAGTTTCATAATCAATTGTTACATGATCATATTCATTTGGTATAACACTTGTATAATCTGTCTTATCTTTATTAAATGTTGGGGATAATACACCTTCTGAAATACTTAATCTACTTAAGTAATTATTATCACTTGCTTCTCTTGTTACTATTAATGTATATGTTTTTTTATTATTATCTTTTGTAGTAACTGTAAGAGTTATTGTGTTTTCTCCTGGTAATAAATCATATGTATTGTTTCCATCTACTGTACTTTCTTTTGAAGAAGCTATTCCCTTTACATTTATATCTTTAACACTATTTGGAAGAGTAAGTGTATATTCAGTTATATTTTTATTAAATGTAGGAGATACTTCACCTCTATTTGTTTCAATAGATTTTAGTGTATCATCATATTTTCTATAAATGTTTAATTTATAAGTTTTTTCATTACCTGATTCGCTTGCGACAGTGATATTTATAATATTTTCTCCTTCTACTAATGAATATGTTCCATCACCTTTTACTGTGGATTTTATATTTTCTTTAATATACTCAATTAATGCAAATTCAGTACTGTTTTCCACAGTTAAATTATATTCTAAAGTATTTTTATTAAAGTTTTCCACATTATTACCATTTACTTTTATCATTGATAAGTTATTATTTGTGCTTAGTCCTTTAATTACTTTTACTGTGTATAACTTAGTAGTGTTTCCATCTTCACTAGTTACTTTTATTTTTATTATATTTTCTCCTGAGGATAAGTTCTTATTACCTATTACTTCATAACTTGAATTAGGGTCTTCTAATGTTATATCCATATCAAGGGATGTAACATCTTCATTTACATTTACGGTGTAATCATAAGTTTTCTTATCAAATTCTTTATCTATTTCACCATTTTTTACAACTAATGATTTTATATATGCGATACTTGATTTAACTCTTATGATATCCACAGTATAAGTTTTTTCTTCTCCTGATTCACTTGTTACTGTTACTACTATTTTGTCTTTACCATCTATAGATACTAGTCCTGTTCCTGCTACTGTACTAGATTCATCTTCTGCTTTAGCAGTTACTGTTACTTCTTTTAAGTATCTTGGTAATTCTACAGTATAATTTTCAGTATCTTTATCAAATTCTGGATTTAATGCATAACTTCTATTTTCATCACTAATTACAAGTGATTCAAGTGTATTTCTTGTATTTGATTTTCTAGTTACATTTATTATGTAATCTTTTTTATTTCCACTTTCGCTTGTTACTGTGATTGTTATCTTGTTTGTTCCAACATCTAAATTATGTTCTCCAAATCCAGTTACTGTACTTGAATCTGATTCTGCTTTTCCTGTTACTCTAATTAAATCTATGTAATTTTCTACTTTTACATTATATTCTAAAGTATCAGGATTAAATTCTGGTACAAGCTCACCATTATCTATTATAAGTTCTGCTAAATTAGCATTATCATCTTTTTCTTTAGTAAATGTTACTGTGTATATTTTTGATGTTCCATCTTCTGCCGTTACTACTAAATTTACTATTAATTCATTTCCTGTAATATTATATACTCCATTACCTGTAATTGTTGATGTATTATCTTCTCTAATACCTATTATTTGAATGCTATTAACATTATTTGGTACAGACATATTATATGTATAGTCTTCTTTATTAAATGTAAATGTTTTATCTGGATATGTTACTATATCTTTTAAATATGCATTACTAGATAATTTCTTTGTTACAGTAATTGTATATGTTAGACTTGTTGTTTTATCTGCAGATAAAGTCTTTATTAATACTGTATTATTTCCAGGTTTTAGATTTTTATTTCCTATAATTGTATAAGTAGAATCTTCCGCAAGCATTATAACACTTTCTTTTATAGCATTTATGCTTCTATCTACTTCAAGTGTATATTCAAATTTATCTCTATCAAATTTTGGAGATAATTCACCATGATTAAATGATAAACTCTTAATTCTTGCTTCATCATCACCTAATCTATATACAAGTAATTGATAGTTTCTAGTTATACCTTGATAATTTGTTACTCTAATTACAAATGTTGTATCCTTACTTGTTATATCAAGATTTATAGATGGATCTTTTTGTGTAACATCTATATCTGTCATAGCACTTTCACCAAGTTTATATATTGATACAGTTGTATATCTTGGATCATCTGCTTTTAAATGGAGTGTTATATTTGTTGTATCTTTAGGTACATCTACTTCATAATTTAAATTTTTCTTAGTAAATTCAGGTTCTAATTCAAAGTTATCTACAGCCATATAGCTTAAATAATTACTTGCATCTGGCATTTTATCCCTTGTTACCTTAATTATGTAGTCTTTTACATCACCATTTTCTGCAGTTACTCTAACTATTACGTCTTTACTTATTCCAACTTCAAAATCAGAATTATTAATTATTTCTACACTTGCATTTGGATCACTTAATGTATAATCAATTGTTGCACTTGTAAATTCATATGGAATTGTTACTTCATAATTTAATGTATCTTTATCAAATACTGGTGAAATAATTCCTTCTTCTACTTTTAAACTTAATAAATTATTATCGTTATTTTTTTCTCTTGTTATATTAAGTACATAAGTTTTACTTGCTTCATCTTTATATGAAACCGTAATATTTACGATATTTTCTCCAGTATTTAATGCATGAGCACCAAGACCTGTTATATTACAATCAGGTTCTATTAAAGTACCTTCTATAAATACATCTTCTGTTTCATATGGAACAGTTACATTATATTCTAAAGTGCTTGATTCAAATTCTGGAGTAAGATTAAATTCATCATTTGTCATTAAGTCTTTTACTATTAAATCTGATAAACCAAGTTCATATTCTCTATTAATATTTAAAGTATAATTATTAATTATTCCACTTTCACTTGTTACTACAATTGTTACTTTATTAGTTCCATATTTAAGTGCATAAGTACCTATTCCTGTTACTGTTTCCATAATATTTTTCTTAGTTACATCTACATTAACTATATTTATATTAGATGGAATATTAACATTATATTCATTTTTTTCTGGATCAAATTTAGGTTCTAGGTTATATTCAGTTTCTGTATCATTTTCTTTTGATGAAACTTTAATATTATTAAGTTTATTTTCATCACTAGCAGCTTTAATTGCATGGATTTTATATGTTTTACCTCTTGTTTTATCTTGAGATAATACTACTACTCTAATAATGTTTTCACCTGTTACTAAATTATCATTTCCTGAAATAACAACACTTGAATTAGGATCTTCTTTTGTATATTTTACATCTAATGAATTTACATCACTGTCAACACTTACATAATAATCAAGAGTAGTTTTACTAAAACTTGGAGTCATAGTGTGACCTTCAACTTTTAAATCACTTAAGTTAACATTATCACTTGAACTTCTAACAACATTTATTGTATATGTTCTTTTTCCTCCTATTATAGGAACAACAGTAATTTTAATTTCATTATCACCTAATTTTAAGTTATATTCACCATTACCTTCAACACTTGCGTGTTCAGAATCAAATGCTGTACCTTCTACTTTTATTTTACTTATCTCGCTATCTACTTCTAGTACATAATCAAATTTATATTTATTAAATGTTTGAAGTAAATCACTTTCATTACCTGTTGAAATAGTTAATGCTGATAAAAGGTTACTATATACTTCATTTCTGTAAGCATGAATTACATAAGATTTTTCATTGCATCCTTTTCTTGTTTTTACTGAACTAAAACAACTTTCTGACTTACTTGTTACTATTATGTTATTATTTCCATAATTAAGTACAGTTGCTCCTGACTTTTTAACTCTTTGACCATCAAATTTCTTAGTATATTCTAGTTCATATTTACCTGTTGTAAGTCCTGTAAATTCAACATTATATTCTGTTGTATTTTCATCAAATCCTTCTATTTCTTGTTCTGGTATTTTAAATGATATACCAAGTAAGTTTGGATCTGAATTTGCTTCTTTAATAACATGTAATTTGTATTCTTTTGTTTCACTTAATGAATTACTTACTACAATTGTTATTATATTTTCACCTACTACAAAGTTTTCATTACCTTTTATTACAACATTTTGTAAATTATTTTTAGGTGTTACTATTAAACTTTCTAAAGAATTAAGTTCATTTGGAATATATATTTCATAGTCTAATACATTTTCATCAAATGTTTTATCTAATGTACATATTCCGTCACAATCATCTTCTTCTTTAAAGTTAACTTCAATATTTTGTAAATTTAATTCTCTTGTTTTATTTTGAATTAATTTAATTGTATAAGTTTTTATACTTCCATCTTCTGCGGTTACTACAAATGTAAAGTCTTCATCTGCTTTTATATTTTGTGGTAATAGTACAAAAATACTTGCATATTCGTTTTTAAGTACTATTTCTGATAAAGTTGCTTCTGTATCAGTATCAAATATAGAATATGTGAATGTTCCTTCTACATCTTTTACTTCATCACCATTAATCACGATATGATCTACTTCATTATTTGTTGATGGAATTGGTTTTACATTTATATGATATGTTTTTTTAGTAACTCCATCACCCGCAGTTACTGTTATATTAAATGTATTGTATTGTTTATCATAATCAACACTTAATTTACTATCCATTGATATACTTGCGATTGGATCTGATAATTCATATGATATTTCTGTTTTATTTAGTTCAGTCTTATCTCTTGGGAATAAAACAGTATATTCTGTTTCATCTGGATCAAAGTTTTCACTAAATTTATAACCATTAACGCTTAAGCTTTTTAGTGTTGCATCTTTATTTGTACTTCTTATTACATTTACTGTATAAGTTTTTTTAGTACCATCTTCTGCTTCTACTAAAATATCTATATTATTATCTCCAGGATTTAACTTAAATGTATTTGATAGATCTGTCTTAATAGTAGCACGTGGATCTTTTGTACTTGCACTGATAAATACTTGTGATAATGTTCCTATTACAGTTTCTTCATATGATAATACATCACTTTTAAAGTTTGGAACAGATGTATAATTTACTTCTAATGAACTAAGGAAAGCATTATTTGATTTTTCTCTTAATATTTTTAGTGTATATGAATCAGTATTTATTTTATTTTCTGCGGTTACATTTAAAGTTATATCTTTTTCTTTTTCTGTTATATCCATATTATAACTTGTTTTATTTTCTGGATTTATACTTGCGCCATATGGTATATCTGCACTTACTACAAAGCTAGTCGCATCTGCAGGTATTGTTATTTCGCAAGTTTTAGTATCTTGATTTACTTCACAAGTTAATTCTTCGCCTAATGCATTTACATGAACACTAGAGATAGTTGTACTATTTGATGCCTCTTTTGTTACATTTAATATATATTTTGTTACACTTGTTTCATCTTCTGATGTTACTGTTATTTCATATTTATTTACTTCATTAACATTTAATTTCATACTTGGGAATGAGATTTTTGCATCTTCATCCATTAATTCATAAGTAAATGAATCTTTATTTAATTCTGTAATTAAACTTGGAACAGTTACATCATATTCATATGTTTCACTTTGGAAGTTTGGAGTCATTACTCCATTTATAACTGTTAAATTATTTAGTCTAGATTCATTTGATGCGGGTCTTCTAACAGTTACTTTATAAATTCTTTCACTTCCACGTTTTGATTTTACTTTTATTTCAACTACTTGTTTTTTCTTATCTGTATTAAATGAATATGTTCCATTACCAGTTACTGTTGATTCTGTTACTTCAGGTGTTGCGAGTACTGTAAATTCTGTTACATCTTTTGTTGTCATTACAGTATATTCATTTGTATCCTTATTAAATGCTGGAGTAAGTTCTCCGCAAGACACATTTAATGTGGATAAGTAATTATTTATCTCATCTTCATTACTTACTTTTAAAGTATATGTACTTTGTGTTTTATTTTCTGCTTCTACTATTACAGTAATTGTATCTCCTTTTGCTGGGTTTAATCCAGTAATTTTACTGTTATATTCAAGATCTGATGTTAGTGTCAATGAATTTGAGTTTACTGTAATACTCTTTATAATCGCAGTATTTTTTGTTGTTTTAACTTTTAATATTTCTTCTGTTAATGTTTTTGGTACAAATACTTCATATTCTTTCGTATCTTTATTAAATTCTGGTACAAATTCATAATCACCTAATTTAAATTCTTTTAGTGATGAATCTGTTGATACTACTTTTGTTACATTAAATGTATATGTATTTGTTACCTTTTCATCTTCTGATTTAACTTTTACTGTTACTGTACTTGTTTTATCATTTGTAAAATCAGAGTTACCAGTTATTTCATATGTAGAATATGGATCTGTTAATACCATATTACTAAAGTCTAAACTAGTTTCATCTGTTACTGTATCATAATTAAATGTATTTTTATCGAATTTTGGTGTAGTACCAAATCCTACTGATTCTATTGTCGCAACATTATTTTTAATTCTTGTAACTGTTAAAGTATATGTTGTAGTGCTTAAGTCTTCAGCAGTTACTACTATAGAATATCTGTTGTCTCCTGTTACTAATTTTACTTTACCATCTGTTATTTCATTATTATTACTATCTAATATTTTATAACTTGAATGTTTATCACGAACTACTGGAAGAATAGTTATTTCATGACTCTTAGTATTTAATGTATAATCTAATTTTTCTGGATCAAATGTTTCATTTAATCCTTCATTTGTTGTTAAACTAGATAGTTTTGAATCAGTTGATGGTACTTTAGTTACATTTAATTTGTATGTTCTAACATCTCCATTTTGAGCAGTTACTGTTATATTAAATATATTTTCTCCTGCACTAACTAAGGTTGGTCCTGAAACTGTTTCATTTTTTGAATTAGTAATTTTTACTATTGCCTTTGTACTTTCTGCTAAAGGTGTAATAGTTATTTCATCTTTTTCAGTTGTTGCTGTATAATCTAATTTTTCTTTATTAAATTCTTCGTTTAATCCATCACTAGTATTTAAACTTTTTAAATAGTTATTACTATCATATAAAAGTGTTACATCTAGTGTATATGTTTTTGTTTTTCCGTTTTCACTAGTTACATCTATAGTTATAGTATTTAATCCTTCTTTTAGATTATTTCTATTATTACTTATAGATACTTTAGCAAATTTATTTGTTGGTACTGCCAAAATATCAAGACTTGTATCATATGTTGTTAAAGTATAATTTAATGTATTTTTATCAAAATCTGGAGTAAATGTATTATTTTTTACTTCTAGACTTTGTAATGTATTATCACTTGATATTTCACGAGTAATATCCACAGTATAAGTATGGATAGTACCATCTTCTGCTGTTACTGTTATTACATTATTACTTGGATTTTCCTTTAATAAATCAATTTTTTTAACATATATAGCGCTACTACCTATCTTTGCTCTCTTTTGTCCATTTGCGACTGCTGTTAAAGTTACACTTGATACATCATTTGGAAGAGTTAATGTATATTTGTCGTATAATGGATCAAAATTTGGAGATAGAATATAATTTTCTGAACCATTTGTTACTGTTAATGATTCTAAGTTATTATCGCTATATCCTGTTCTATAAACAATTATTTTATAGTCACATGTTGATTTATCTTCTGCGGTTACTCTAACTGTTATTTCGTTTTTACCTGCGACTAATTTTTGATAATTACCAATTATTTGGTATGTTGAAGTTTCTGCTGATGGAACTGCTGTAATATCAAGACTTTCAACATTTCCATCTACATACATATAGTATAAATATTTATTTGATTCAAAATTTTCAGTAAAATTATGATCTTTAACTGTTAATGAATCAAGTAATGTATTTGAGTTTGCTTTTCTCTTAACATTTAATTTATAAGTTAAGAATGTTTTATCTTGCGCTGTTACTACTACGTTAAATGTATTTGCGCCTACCTTTATGTCAAAATCACCAAGGCCTTCAATACTTGAAAACTCTGTATCTTCAGCAACTCCTTCAAGTCTTAACTTAGTTATATCGTTTTCTACTTCTAGTTCATAAGATAAATTCATCTTATTAAACTCAGGAGTAAGAGAAAGTTCTTCATTCTTATCATTTGTTATATTTATAACTTTAAAATTATTTAAGAATGCATTATTACTTTGTAATCTATTTACTGTAATATGATATTCTTTTACCTTTTTATTTGCTGCAGTTACTATTATTGTTATTAAATTGTCACCATATTCAAGTGTTTCTGGATTTTCTATTTTTACAGTTGCATTTTCATCATCTGGAATAGCTTCTAGTGTTACATGTTCAGTATCTTTTGGTACTGTTATATAGTAATCAGTAATATTATATGAATAATTAATTTCTACTTCTGGATCTATCACTTTTAATGATTTCAAGTCAGCATTACCATTCATATCTCTTGTTATTTCATAGTTCCATTTACTTGTATTCTTTTTGTCTTCACTAGTAACTTCTACTTTTATATTATTTTTTCCACCAGATAATGCATATACTCCATCACCTTTTGTAGTTTGGAAATAATGTGCTTTATCTACAACCATAGTAATTTCTCTAATTGTATATGGTACAGTTACTTCATAATTATGAATATCTTTATTAAATGTATAGTTACATGCTCCTTCATATTCTTCACAATATGTTTTTATTAAACCGTTTATCTCAATACTATTTGGAATTGGATTTGTATCTAATTCACGATGTACTACAAGTGTATATGTTTTAGTGCTTCCATTTTCAGCAGTTACAACTAAATTTATTTTAGTTTCTCCACCTTCTATAACATAATCACCATTACCTATTACACTTGCTTTACCATCTGCTGGTACACCTTCAACATTTATCTCTACCTCATCTGATGCAAGGTCTAGATAATATGTATCTTTGTTATAATCCCATTCTGATGGAGTTAATGTTCCTTTATTAACTATAATTCCATCTAAATAGTTATTTTCGCTTTCTTGATATGGTATTGATATTTTTACCATACCGTTTCCAGGATGACCTGTTTCTTCTTTGTCTCCACTTGGTGCAATAAAGTCATTACTACCGCTTAATGTCTCTGCATTTGTTAAGTAATAAGTACTATCTAAAAGCCAATCAGAGTTTCCTTCTATTACTGATGCAGTATCTTTTGTGTATACGAATCCAGATCCTCCACCACCTCCGTTTGACCAACCAGAAGTAGATCCAGATCCTCCTCCGTACCATCCACCACCACCGGCACCACCATAGTAGCTTCCGCTAGTGAATGAGGAAGATGCTCCTACACCAAATTTACCTACTGAACCTAGTACATTTCCATATATTCCGTAAGAACCTCCTTCAGTTTGAGTTCCTCCTCCTGCTTGTGTTCCGCATGAACCACTAGAAGCTGAACCTCCACCTTTAAGTCCTCCTCCTACAGCACCAGATGCACAGCCATCAGATCCATGGCCGCCGCCTCCACCTGCGACAAGAATTCTACTATATAATGAGTCAGTTCCTACACGGATATCAGAGGCTCCTCCACCTTTTCCAACTTTTGAGTCGCCGCCTCCGTTAAATCCTCCATTTTGACCAGATCCACCAGTATAAACATAAAGTATTGTTCCTTTTTCTAAATATGCTGTACCATATGAGTAACCTCCACGACCACCATTATTACCACCTTGTGCACCCCATGCTTGTAAGAAATATTCATGATCATAAGGTATAACAACTGTTTGATAACTTCCTGTATAAGATACATCTTTTTCATAACCACTTACTGTAATTCTTTTAATATTAATAGTATAAACTGTACTTGATACATGTGGTTCTGTTACTGTTATTGTAATTGTATATTCATCATCTTGTATATATCCATCGCCTAAGACATTTGATTTTGCTTCGCTATCATATAGTTCTGTAGTTGCATGTACTGCGGCAATATGACTCTCAAGATTAATGTTCATAGTTGTTTCATCGATTGGTACATCATATTCAAGTTTTGTACCTCCATCACTAGTTAATGTTAATTTCTTCATTTTACTAGAGTGTGGAAGAGTAATATTTAATGTATAAATTTTTGTACTTGTTCCTGTTTCATTTGTTACTGAAATAGGTATAGTATATTTATTATTTTTATTTGATATATGGCCTAAATTTGTAATTATTTGATCACTTGATCCTTTATCTACAGTTAAGTCATATTCATCCATATAATATGGAAGAGTTAAGTTATATTCGTATGTATTTTTATTAAATGTTGTATTCCCGAATTCTGATACAGATTTACCATCTAAATAAATATTATTTAAATAATCTATATTATTTGCTTCACGATGTATATGATATGTGAATATATCAACAACACCATTTACATATGTTATAGCAACTTCAAAATCATTGTCTCCAACATGTATTTCTCTTGTTCCATCACCTGTAACATTAATAATTGAGTCACTATCTGTTACTGTAAATGTAACAAGTGATGAATCATTACTATCTAATGTTCCTGTATAATCTTTTATTTTGTAATCAAATTCTTTATCTACTTTTACGTTATCACTAACTTTTATTTGATAATCATAAGATAATGCAAATGATATTTTTACATATCCATCACCAGAATGTCCTGTTTCAGTTTCTCCTTTTGGGGTTGGCATTTCACTATTTCCAGATACTGTTTTTGCCTCTGTCAAATAAACATTTTCACCTGGTAAATAGTCTTCTGGTACTATTGTTTTATTACTTTCAGTCCAAATAAATCCTGAACCTCCAGCTCCGGAACGGTCATCATCGCCTCCACCGTCAACGCCAGAGCCGCCGCCTCCATACCAGCCGCCGCCTCCAGCACCACCAAAGCCACTATTAGCGTATACACCGTTACCACCTTGACCAAATGATCCAGATATGTTACCAGTTCCTGCTTGTGTTTGTGTTCCACCAGTTCCTAAAGTACCAAAACCTCCATTACCAGAACCACCAGTTAAACCTCCACCGTAGCCACCGGCATTTGATGATGAACCAACAGATCCTCCACCACCAGCAACTAAAATACGATTATTAAGTGTATAGCCTCCAGATCTAATATCTGATGCACCACCACCATAGATATTTGCTCCTGGTAATAGTCCACCACCATTATATCCTTTGTGATTATTACCATCACCACCAACATAAACATAAAGTATCTGTCCTCTATTTAAGAAGATTTGTCCAGTAGAATAACCACCTTTACCTCCATTATTATTTCCTCTATGTCCACCTTGTGCACCCCATGCTTCTAGTGTATAAATTCCTGTTGCTGGTGCAATAAATTTTTGCCATGAGCCTGTATATTTGTATCCATAATTACCATCATCTAATAAATAATCACTTTGTTTATGGAATGTAAATGTATATGTTACTGTAAGTCCTGTTATATCATTCATAACATCAACTGCGTATACATATTTTTTTTCACCATCTTTAAAATAGTATGCGCCCTTTTGACTTTCTACTTTTGAATATCCTTCATTTAGTATAAAACTTACATTTATGTAATTAACACTATCTAGTACTGATAAATCATAATCATAAACTGAATAATCAAAGTCAACTGGAATATCACCATCGTTTATTGTTACACTTGATACACCATTTATTAATTTTGGTGTGATTCTAACAAATCCATCTCCTGTGTGACCTGTTTCATTTGCGCCTGTTGGTGATTTAAATGTTTGATTACCGCTATAAAGTAGACCATTTGATAAATAACTTTTATCTGTTACTAAATATCCAGATGGTACATTTGATGCGGATGATTCACTCCATATAAATCCTGAACCTCCAGCTCCTGAACGGTCATCATCACCACCATTGTCAACACCAGAGCCGCCGCCACCATACCAGCCGCCGCCTCCAGCACCGCCGTAACCAGCATTTGCTCCATAACTGTTACCACCTTGGCCAAATGACCCTGCATTCTGTCCTGTACCACCACTTGTTTGTGTTCCACCTGTTCCAACAGCACCATAGCCACCTATAGCATTTTCACCAGTTAGACCACCACCGGCACCACCGGCATTTCCTGGAGCACCAACAGATCCTCCACCACCGGCAACTATTATACGGTTGTATAAGGAATCTCCACCATAACGAATGTCAGACGCACCTCCACCATAGCCTAAACTTGTTTGAATCCAAACACCACCAGAACCATAGTATCCTGATACTTGTCCACCACCATTATAGCCTTTACCTGTTCCATTTATGTTTGTTGTATTACCACTTCCACCAACATGTACATATAAAACTTCACCTTTTGATAAGTACATTTCGGCATATGAGTAACCACCTTTACCACCGTTTTTAACACCACGGTCACTTCCTTGAGCTCCCCATGTTTCTAATGAATATATACCAGTTGCTGGTACATAGAATTTTTCATAATCACCTGTATAACTGTATCCATATGAAGATGTTGATCCTTCTTCTAAATGACTATTTTGTTTTCTAATTGTAACGTTATAAGTTGTTACTACACCTGTTGTATTATCTGTTAATGTTATTGTATTTGTAAATGATAATATATTTGTCATATCTACAATTTTATTTGTTTGATTTACTGTATAACCTTCTTCAGTTGCTACATTAAATCTTACATTTGTCATATCATTATCAACATTTAGATAATAATCATGAACTTCATAATTAAAATCTATTGGTATATTACCACGATTAATTTTTATATCTGTTATTCCGTTTGATTTTATAAGTGTTATTTTTGCTTTACCATCACCAGAATTAGAACCTGATGTATATGTTGCTGCATTAATAAAGTATTTTTCTGACACGTTATAACTTGATGGCACACTTGTTTTAGTAGTATTACTCCATGCAAAGCTAGAGCCTCCACCGCCTCCACGGTCATCGTCTCCACTTCCATCTGGATTTGCTCCTCCACCACCGAAGAAGCCTCCACCACCAGAGCCTGCATAACCTCCGCTTGCATTAAGTCCATTACCGCCTTTACCAAAACTTGCACGATATGATCCTGCAGCAGTAATTGAAGCACCAACACCTCCAGAACCACAGCCCGATGTAGATCCACCAGTTAAACCACCAGCTCCACCAGCATTTCCATATCCACCAACAGATCCTCCACCACCTGCGACCATAATTCTTGAATTTAATCCATCAGTATTATCCCAAGTACCTGGTACTAAACGTATATCAGTTGCTCCTCCACCTGTTACTTTAACAGGTCTTACACAAGTAGCATCACTATAACATGTTTCAGGAATATAACCACCACCATTATATCCATTATGATTGTTACCATTACCACCAACATAGATATAAAGCATTTCACCTTTATTTAAATATATTTCACCAGAGGTATAACCACCTTTACCGCCATTGCTAGCACCACGGTCACCACCTTGTGCTCCCCAAGTTTCTAATTTATAAACACCTGATTTATAAGCATAGAATATTTGATAATCTCCAGTATAGTCGTAGTAATAAGATGTTCCACCACCAGCATTTAAGTAATAATTATGTTTTTTTACTTTGAAAGTATATACTTGAACAAGTCCTGTTGTATTATCTGTTAATGTTACTGTATTTGTTACTGATAAAACATTTGTCATATCAGTTACTTTATTGCTTTGTGAAAGAGTATATCCATTCTCTGTAGTTATATCAAATTTAATTTGTTTAGTATCATTATTAACTGTAAAATCATAATCATATCTATCATATGAGAAATTAACAGGTACATCACCATTATTAATTTGTACATCAGTTATTCCATTCATTTCAAGTAATGTTATTTTTGCTTTACCATCGCCAGCATTTGTTCCTGTTGAATAACTAATAGAGTTCATATAATATTTTTCATCTATATTCATTGAAGAGTAATTTGATTTTGATTGTGCGTTGTAAGCGAAACTAGAGCCGCCACCTCCGCCTTTATCATCATCGCCGCTGCCATCTGGATTAGCTCCTCCGCCACCAAAGAAGCCACCACCACCGGCACCACTATATCCGCCACTTGCATGAAGTCCATTTCCACCTTTACCAAAACTTGCACGATATAATCCTGCAGCCGCAATTGTTGCGCCTCCTCCTCCAGAACCATAACCTGATGATGCAGATACGCCAGAAAGACCACCAGCTCCACCTGAATTTCCTGTCGAACCAACAGATCCTCCACCACCAGATACAATTAATCTTGTTTTTAAGCCTTCTTCGCTATCCCAAGCACCACTTGTTAAACGTATATCAGTAGCACCACCACCATAAATATTTAAATCTGGTAATAACCCACCACCATTATATCCTTTATTTGTTGTACCATTACCACCAACATAAACATATAATATGTCTCCTCTTGTTAGGTATATAGTGCCACTTGTATAACCACCTTTACCGCCATTATTGCTTCCTCTATGTCCACCTTGTGCACCCCAAGTTTCTAATTTATAAACTCCAGTTTTTGGAGCAACAAAAGTTTGATAATCCCCAGTATAATTAAAGTCAAATTCAGTCCCAGCAGCATATACAATAGGTTTATTTAGTAGCACACTAAAAAGAATTAACGAAAATGTTAAAACTAATTTAAAAATTAACCTATTTTTAAGTTCATTAAATCTTTTCATAAACACTACTCTTCCATTATGTTATATTAATTTAATTATATAATATATTTTAAAAAAAGTCAGCAATATTATTTAAAAATATGAAACATTTTATCCAATTTTTATTATATTTAAATATGAAACAGTATCTTCATCTGGAGTAAGTGTTACATTCGTTGTAGATGACACCGCTAAATCTATTTTTTCATCTTTATTTAGACTTACAATAATACTTCCATTAAACCACACATATTCTTGATTATTTACCTTTTTTGTAATTTTTGTTCCATTTATTGTGATGTTTTCTTTTCTTAATTCAATAGATATATCACTTTGTGCTGATGCGACTGATGAAAAAAAATAATCAATTTTATATATACCTGCATTTAATACTTTCACCGTATTTGTAAAAGATATATCCATATTTTTTATTTGTGAATTTTTACTTAATTCTACTTGATTTGGAGTATTTGCTACCAACATATATGAATTACCATTATCTTCATATAAACTTGCATAAGAATCAAGTATAGCTGTTCCAACTGACCCTTGTGGTCCTATATCTCCTTTATCGCCTTTAGGAATTAAAAATGTTAAATAATGGGTATTATCAGTAAATTCATCTTTAACTTCTGCCAATTGACCTGAGTCAACTGTTTTTGTATTAATAACTTCAATCTTTTCACTAATTCCTGGATCACCTTTTGGTCCTATTTCACCATTTACTCCATCAAATCCTTGCGGTATATAAAAATCCAATGTATGCACATTTTCAGCATAAGTATCTTCAACTCTTGCTCTTGCATTTGCATCTAATGTCTCTGTTTTACCAATAATAATTTTATCCCCAGCTTCACCTCTAGGAATTGTAAAATTTAAAATAGCATTTTTATTTGTACCAACATTTTCCACCATTGCATTTGTATTTGCTTCACCAGTTTTTGTTTCTCCAACATCAACAGTTGAAAAACCATTTTCACCCTTTGGTCCTGTCGGACCTATTTCTCCTTTTGGACCTGTTGGACCTTGTATATAACATTTTTTACATTTATTTTTTTCTTCTTCTATTCTTTTTCTTATTTTTTCAAAATCTGTATTACAATCATGATACATATTATACCTCCTCATTTTATAATATGCACATCATATATAATAGCAACAAAAAAAATCATATTAAAATGATTTTTATTTAACAATATTTGATACTAATCCAAATGATATAAACATCATAATAATACTTGCCATGATAACTCCTACAAGTATTGCTAAAAATGACTTTTTCTTATCCATTTCAAGTACTGATGCAATTAATGACCCTGTCCATGCACCTGTGCCTGGAAGTGGTATTCCGACAAATAAAACTAAACCAAAATATCCAAATTTTTCTATTTGTCCTTTTCTTTTTTCTACCTTTTTATCAAGCCAATCAGCTATTTTTTTGCTTTTTTTACCATTTCTCATTTTATCTAATATTTTGTTTATTAAAAGTAATATAAATGGTATTGGAAGTAAATTTCCTACAATACTTATTATGTAACTTGGAAGTGGATCAAGTCCTAATAATGCTGCTGCTAAAAGTCCTCCTCTTAACTCTAATATTGGTAATAATGATATAATAAAAACTAATAGTTCTTTACCAAATGCTACGCCTGTAAGTCCACCAAAAGTTCCTAATATTCCTTTAACTAATTTTTCACTCATGCTTTGTTCCTTCCTTATTTTTTTATACAATAAAATTTATACCATATATTTTTATTTTTGTCTATAAAAAAAACTGCTAACATATGCTAACAATTTTTTTATAATTATTTTGTTTCTGCTTCATCAAAACCACAATCTAATTGTGTTTCAATTTTATAAGAAGTTTGGTTATAAGGCTTTTGTGGATAAACAATTACTCTTGTATTTGTTCTATCACATGCTTTATTTGTTTTATTATTAACAAATTTATTTATCTTATCTGAATTTTTATTATTATCATAACGTGATAAATTATCTAAATTGATTTTTATACCAATTGTTTCATATTTAGATAAGAAATTTGCTCTTTCTTCATCTGTTGAACCAACTTGTGTATAATAGAAATTTTCATAGAAATCTTTACCCATTGATTCTAATGATTTAGATAAAGATGCTTCTTGTCCACCTTTTTTCAAAAACATAAAACATCCCACTACAATAAGAACAATAATAAGAACTATTCCACCAATCATGCATAATAAACTCTTTTTTTTATGTGTTCCTTCTGAAATTACTTCTTCTTTTGTTTTATCTTCTTTAACTTCCTTTGCCATACATATACCTCCATTATTCTATTTTCTTAATTATATCACATTTTTTATCTTTATAGCAATATTATTTACATTTTATTATTTTTTATTCACCAATTAAAAGTCCATATTTATTTTTACTATTTTTAACAATTATTACTACATTTGATGAACTATTTTCTGCAACTTTATTTATTGTTACATCATCAATTTTCTTTATTGTTTTTCCTTTATTATTAACTATTTTAATATATTTTTCACTTGTATTATTAATATATATTGCATTTTTATATGGATTTATCTTTTCTAAATTATTATTAGATATAGTTTCATTTTTATCTAATTTATACTTAACTGTTTTTTCATAAGCAACATTTTTAAGTGTTATGTTTTCACTATCTAAACTCATTATTGAAGTATCACTATAAATAATAGAACTATTCTTAGGTGACTCAAATATTATTTCTCCTTCACTATTTCTAATAATATTTTTATCAGAACTATACTTATAATATTTGTTGTTATTAATAGTTATTATTTCACCATTATTATCATTTAATTTTTTCTTTTCTTTAGCAAAATAGAATACTAAAGATGTAGTACTTTCATTTTCTCCTAATATAACTTCGCTATCAATTATAACAATTTCATTATCCGATGAAAGTAATTCTTTATTATTTTTATCATATAAAACATATTTATTTTTATAATCACTATTACTTGATTTTGAGTATTTAATTACCTTATATCCATTATTATATTGTATATATTTTTCTGGTATTTTATCACCACTTTCAAGTTTTAAAATTACTTTATTTTCTGTTAAATCGTATACAACTGTTACTGGAGTATCACATTTTTTACTAGAACAATTTACTTGATAATATAAGCCTTTTTTTGAATCTAATTTAGTAACATTAGAATATATATTTTCTGTTTTCGAATATTTATAAATTTCAGAATATTTTTTTGTTTTTAATTCATATATTCCAAAGCTATTATTTTTTAAATTGTCGACAAAAACATATTTTTGATCATCATCAATTACAGATGAAGTATATAAATAGTATTTATCTTTTAAATTTGATTTAATTTCATTAACTAAATCAATTTGTTCCTTATTATCATTTAATTTAATTTGTTTTCCTTTTTTTGTTAATAAATATTTAACATTTTTATTTGTTTGTTTTTTAGTTATAATT